>ERZ1066124.9-NODE-9-length-277948-cov-27.203427_pt1 | contig 277948 bp, 300 predicted proteins | sample MGYA00382771_ERZ1066124 | MGnify/ENA primary metagenome ERZ1066124 (study PRJEB33369, sample SAMEA5778354) | biofilm metagenome | biome: Industrial cooling water; feature: Water cooling tower basin; material: Biofilm | place: United Arab Emirates | collected... | reverse complement strand
ATCAAAACGATACGACATTTACTAATTGTTACACTCATCAGCTATTCGTGCAGGAGGTCTAGTATAGGAGATGCACGAAAAGAAGCAGACAAAAATAAGGAAGAAGCGAGAGTTTGGATATCGGGTTTAGAAGCAATACAACAGAAACTTGGTGTTAAAGTCGTGTATGATCTTTCTGCTACTCCTTTCTTTCTCAAAGGTTCAGGATATCGAGAGGGTACATTGACCGTATAGAGCAGTTGTGTTTGCTCTACAAGATTCGTTTTGTACAGACTGAAGAAGCTAACACCTCTGCTGCTTCCTACTTTGATGGAGACTCCCTACCCGAATATGGCCAAAAGCCTAACGAGTGGAAAGCATCGGGGAAAAGAATCAAAAGAGGCTTGTACAGAACGGCTGATCAAAGTTTAGTGAACGCCGATTTACAGGCTTCGGCTAACATTTTACGCAAGGTAGCCACCAGAAACTTAGGCATCGACCTAAGCAGACTGGGTAGACGGTGTTTGACCACCGTAGGCATAATCAAACTTTGGGCAACGCCTAAGTCTAACTCTTGTCCGAAAGAATCCCACTCTCTTTAGAAGTGGGAGCAGTCAAAATCTTTGGCTGTTTGATTAGAAACAAGATAGGTATAATCAAAAGGGGGTCTACTTTCTTGAATTTCAATTAAATTCTGAGGGTCGAAACAAGTATCATAAGTCGTTCGAGGAGTTGAATAATAGTTTAATTCTTTTAATGCTGCATAAACATTTGCACTCATATTCGGTGTATCACCGTATAGTTGCGGACAAACCACAAAATAACCAAAAAACTGTGTTTCTTTTTCGCTGTAGATTCTTCTAACGGTATATGCAACATCTAAAAACATACCGCTACCTGTTCCCCCACACAGAGAACCAATCACAAAAACATTTAAACCAGGTTCAACACTAAAACCTTTTTTTAATAATACTGATTCATGTCCTCTTGTCCGATTTTCCGCGCTTTCGATTGCTTTTTGTATTTTACGGAAGTTGTGAAAAAATGTTAAGCGTCCGACGGGTCTAATTCCTTGCGCTCCTTGCTCAATTGCTTTAACATCTTTAACTAATTGGGGTGGAAACCAACGTGCAATATGATGACATGGCCCAGGTCTATTATACTTATATTGATCTTCTATTTCTCGACGAAATGTATTAACATCAACAGAAGTCATTGTAGCAGCAACTCTTTCAGAATCAGTAAATACAATTTCTTCTCCTTGATAGGTATTTCCTGTTCTTAAACCTGTAGATTGCAAAGAATCTTTATCGGTATCAATCGCTAAAAAACCAATGACAGGTAATTCATCTAAACTTCCATATTTATCAATAATGAGCCGTCGGATTCTCATCAATACATCGCGTTCCGTCCCACCTAAACCAATACAAATTGTTTTTTTGATGACTCGTGATTGACGTTCTTTAGGTTTACCTTGAAATTCTGTAACCATAGTTAGTTTAACCTAGATTTATTTAATAATATTTATTTCCGTTTCAAAATCTCTACCCCTATTATCGGGACAATTTAAACGAATTCGATTAGTTGTAATTTTTTCTTTGTTTTTAAGCTCTCTACCTTTATAAAATATTGGTTCTGCATTTTTAGCAGGCTCTAAATATAAGTGATTTCCCTGACGTTTTAAATATCCTCTAATTTCATCACCAAGACTATAAATAGTATTGAGTCCTTCAAGTTCACCAATCGTAATTTTTTGATTATTTTTCAAATACAGCGTTTTAATCTCGTCATCTTTGGGTGACTTAACTTTTATTGTCCATCTTTTTTGTAATAAACGTAAATAATTTAAACTCAATAAACTAAGACCACTAACCACTAATGATAGAGAAATAGGAAGCCAAAGCTGATTAAATAAATATGAAGGCACTAAACAAGTTTGTTTTCCCCCTGGTGTTGGAGTACAAAATTCTTGAACACTGGGAGGTAAATCAACTACTGTTAGATTATAGGTTTGATTATTTTGAGTAGGAATCGATTACGATCGCTCTTGACTTGGTAGACCTTTTACCCAATCAATCCAGCATTGTCTTTCTTGACTTTCTGTAGAATTTATGTTTCTAAAAGGACTATTTGCTGGCGTTTCGATCCAAACATCTGATGATATTCCTTCTTTTGTAAATAATGGCGCATCCGTTAACCAAATTACCGATTGTTCTTGAATGGGTTGATTATTTTTTAAACGAGTTTGATTGAGTTTAGCTAAATCTCGATAAATAAATAATTCTGCTTGCTGAATATCTGTATTTTGTAATTTTTTATCTGATTGAAAAGGAATAACTTGTAAAATTCGTTCTGTATCTTCTTTTTTGTTCTTATAAAGAATCGTTTTTTCGCTAGTTAAAGGATTCTCTTGAGGATTTAGAGGATTGATACTAGAAGCAAAAGGAACAATATAAACCGAGTCACCTGGTTGTAAACTTTTCTCAACAATTTGGCGTAATCTAATGCGCCCTTCATCATTTAAACCAACACTCTCGGTTAAATCAAGAGCTAAAACCACGTCACGCCCACCATTGAGACGCGCAACCCATTCTAAACCCGTTTTTTGCCATCCAGTCGGCGCAGTTCCAGAAATGACAGTTTGACAGTCTCTACTCAAAATAAGTTTTTTTGATTTAATGGTTAGTTTTTTACCAGTTTAGATCCAATTTTAAGATTACGCTAGAGTATCTAAATATAAAATTTTTATAAAAAACTATAATCTTTTTAAAGTCGATAATTTCAGATAGTATATATAATTAGCCAAAAGCAAAATTTTTGATTGACCTATGACCACTCAAATCGAAATCTTTCAATCACTACCCGATCATACTCAACTTCCTGACTCTGATGGAACTTTTGTGAAAAATTTTCAAGAACACCCGCAAAGTATTTTATTAACCCAATCAATTTGGCCGATTTTAGAAACAATTCATCCAGATGGACAATTTTGTATTGGACAAGATAGCGGTATTTATTGGCGAATTACAGAACCACCTGAAAAAGGAGCCGAGGCACCCGACTGGTTTTATGTTCCTGATGTACCACCTACTTTAAACGGTATCCCACGTCGTTCTTATGTCATGTGGCAAGAAATTGTATCACCTTTAATTGTTCTAGAATTTGTTTCGGGAACAGGAGCAGAAGAACGAGATCTTACACCCTATAAAGGTAAATTTTGGGTCTATGAAAAAGCAATTCGAGTCCCTTTTTACGGCATTTATGAAGTTAAAAAGGCATCCGTTGAAATGTATGCACTATTAGAAGGACATTATCAACTGATGGAACCGAATGAACGAGGACATTATCCTATCCCACCATTAGGAGTAGAAATCGGAATTTGGCAAGGAGAATATCAAAACCAAAACTTTCCTTGGTTGCGTTGGTGGAATGAGCAAGGAAATTTGTTACTTACAGGAGACGAACGAGCAGAACAAGAACGTCAACGGGCTGATCGCCTAGCTGCTAAACTAAGAGAAATGGGAATTAATCCAGATGAAGTCTAAAATAATGCTTCACCAACTTTAATCATCACGCCAGTTTTCTTTCCCGATTAAATCGCCAATCGAATCTCTGAGTAAATAATCCCATTTTTCTAACTCAGACTCGACACAGACCCATTCACGCGCTGGAATATATTGACAAAGGATATAAATCGGTTGTTGGCGGCTAATTGCTCCTTGCTCGACTAGATGACGCGCCTCTTCTTGAAGCAGATCAACAGAATAAATGGATTTTTGAGGCGAATCTAATGAAGGCGAAATCATATATAACCAATCCGTATATCAATGATTCTAATTTTTTATAGTAATCGAGAATACACTGAAAAAATTAGATTTTTAACTGTATCGTCAATTACAATTTATAACCTTTTTTCTCAAAATATTAAAAAATTAAGTTATTTCTTAACAATCTCTTGAAAATTCATTTTTTATTCATTATTTTAAATTTCATAAGAACTGCAAGCCTTCTCTTCAAAAAAAAAATTAAACAACCCCTTGATTTTATCATCCGTAATCTTGTATACTGTTTGATCGTGGCCAAGCAGAGTCTTAACATCTGGTAAAAATCAGGGCTAGTAACTCACGTCGTCTTATGACTAGAAACCTTTCTGGTGAAATAAACCGACCTCTGAGGGTAGGAAAGTTAAGATTTTTTCACTTGGCGACCGTGACTAAAAATCATGGGCTGCTTTTGAGATACTGAAGCTTAATCCTTTAAGTCTTGTAAGCGTTAAGGCCGATCCATATTGTAACCAGGCCAACAAAATAAATTTATATTTTAAATCCTGGAAGCCACCCGTTGTTATTACCTAATTAATTAAAAAGGTAAAACGCCTGAGAACGCAAGTTAAACAAGTGGGGATAGCAATTCTCACTAATTTAGTAGTGTTACTCAAATTTCATTATGTCGTCTAGTAAGTAAAAGGGAAAACCTGTGGCTGTCGGTATCCTTGGTACAAAACTGGGCATGACCCAAATTTTCGACTCAGAAAGTGGAATAGCAATTCCAGTAACTGTAGTCCAAGTGGGGCCATGTATTATTACCCAGGTCAAAACAAAAGAAACAGATGGATATAACTCCATCCAAGTTGGTTACAGAGAAACAAAAGAAAAAGCCCTCAATAAACCTCAACTCGGTCATCTCAAAAAATCGGGTGCTGCACCGTTGCGTCATCTAAAAGAATATCGCTTAGATGATCCAAACCAGTATCAACTCGGAGATGCCATTAAAGCAGATCTCTTTAATGTGGGGGATTTTGTTGATGTAGCAGGTACAACCATCGGTAGAGGGTTTGCTGGCTATCAAAAACGTCATAACTTCAAGCGTGGACAAATGGCTCACGGTTCTAAAAACCATCGCTTACCCGGTTCAACAGGAGCAGGAACAACCCCCGGTCGTGTTTACCCTGGAAAACGCATGGCGGGAAGATATGGAGGGACACAAGTAACTATCCGTAAATTAACCGTCGTCAAAGTTGACGCAGAACAAAACGTCATCCTGATTAAAGGAGCCGTTCCAGGTAAACCGGGTACCCTATTAGATATCACCCCAGCCAAAAAAGTAGGGAACTAGAATCATGACTGAATATACGATTAAAAACTGGCAAGGGGAAGACGCGGGCAATACTTCACTCTTGTTAAAAGTAGCCAAACCCGAAAACGCGGCTCACATCGTACACCGTGCGATCGTAAGACATCTCGCCCAAGCGCGTCAAGGCACAGCATCAACAAAAACCCGTGCTGAAGTTCGAGGCGGTGGTCGCAAACCTTGGCGGCAAAAAGGAACAGGACGGGCGCGTGCAGGTTCGATTCGTTCACCCTTATGGCGGGGTGGTGGTGTCTCCTTTGGGCCTAAACCTAGAGATTACAGCCTAAAAATGAACCGTAAAGAACGGCAGTTAGCCTTAAGAACTGCTTTAGGGAACCAAGGTGATCATTTTGTGATTGTCGAAAACTTCACAGAACAAATTACACAACCTAAAACAAAAGAACTGGCCGCCGCTTTAACACGTTGGGGTGTCGAAGAAAAAGACAAAGTTTTGATGATTTTGCCAGAAATTCCGCAAAATGTCTATTTGAGTGCGCGTAACATCTGCAATGTTAAGCTGATTCGCGCTGATAGCATCAATATTTATGACGTAATGCAAGCCAGCAAAATTATCGCCACCTCCGACGCACTTGAGAAAATACAGGAGGTTTACGGTGGGTAGAAGTCTAGCAGTTAAAACCAAAGAAAGAGATTTAGCCGACTTAATTGTGCGGCCGATCGTAACGGAAAAAGCGACCACATTGCTTGAACAGAATAAATACGTTTTTGACGTAACGCTCAAAGCAACCAAACTCGAAATCAAAGCAGCCATTGAAAGCTTATTTGATGTCTCCGTTACCAAAGTCAATACAATGAATTTGCCACGCCAGAAAAAACGAGTCGGCAAATTTAACGGTTATAAAACCCAATATAAACGGGCGATCGTAACCTTAAAAGTAGGTGACTCCCTCAATGAAGCTCTTTTCCCAGAACTATAAACCTACAATAAAAACACTAAGAAAGAGTCATGGGTATTCGTACATTTAGACCAATCACCCCCGGAACCCGTCAGGCCAGTGTCGCCGATTTTGCGGAGATCACCAAAGATAAGCCTGAAAAGTCTCTCACGAGATATAAACACAGTCGTCAAGGACGCAACAACCGAGGGATAGTTACCAGTCGTCATCGTGGCGGTGGACACAAACGCTTGTATCGTGACATCGATTTTCGTCGAGATAAACACGACATTCCTGCTAAAGTTGCCGCTATTGAATACGATCCCAACCGTAACGCCAGAATCGCCCTACTTTTTTACCAAGATGGTGAAAAACGCTATATTCTCGCCCCCGCTAACATCAAAGTTGGTACCACCGTCATTGCAGGGGATAAAGACATTCCCTTTGAAGTCGGTAACGCCATGCCATTAGGACTCGTTCCTTTAGGTACAGAAGTTCATAACATTGAACTCGTAGCGGGTAGAGGCGGTCAAATGGTACGTGCGGCAGGTGCATCAGCCCAAGTCGTCGCTAAAGAAGGAAACTACGTCACCCTCAGACTACCTTCCAAAGAAGTCCGCATGGTTCGTAAAGAATGTTACGCCACCTTGGGTAAAGTCGGAAACACTGACGATCGTAACTTAACCCTCGGTAAAGCAGGACGAACCCGCCACATTGGTAAAAGACCTCATGTTAGAGGAAGCGTCATGAACCCAGTCGATCACCCTCATGGTGGTGGTGAAGGACGTGCGCCAATCGGAAGACCAGGCCCTCGTACCCCCTGGGGTAAACCCGCATTAGGGATGAAGACTCGCAACAAGAAAAAGCGCAGCAGTTCTTTAATTGTTCGTCGTCGCACCAAGTAGAGACGCGATATATCACGTCTTTACAATATATTTTTACTCTTGACATTTTGTATAAATTATGGGTCGTTCTCTAAAAAAAGGGCCATTTGTTGCCCACCACCTCCTAGAAAAAATCGAGAAGCTAAACGCAAGAGGCGATAAACAGGTCATCAAAACCTGGTCTAGAGCATCTACGATCCTTCCCGATATGGTCGGTCATACGATCGCTGTTCATAACGGCAAACAACACGTACCCGTCTACGTTTCCGAACAAATGGTCGGACACAAACTCGGTGAATTTGCTCCTACTCGCACCTTTAGAGGTCATGCCAAGAGCGATAAAAAAGCCGGGCGTAAGTAACCTTTTAATGTACAAACTTGACACTTACTATGGCACTAGATACCACTAATGAAGTAAAGGCGATCGCTCGCTATGTTCGGATGTCCCCTTACAAAGTACGGCGAGTGCTGGATCAAATTCGCGGTCGTTCCTACAGAGAAGCCCTAATTATCCTCGAATTCATGCCTTATCGAGCCTGTGACATCATTCTCAAAACGTTACGCTCTGCCGTAGCCAATGCCGAACACAATGCAGGACTTGATCCCACCACCCTTGTTGTTAGTAAAGCCTTTGCCGATGGCGGCCCTAGCTTAAAACGCTTTCGCGCCAGAGCGCAAGGACGAGCATATCAAATTCGTAAACCGACTTGTCATATTACCTTGGCTGTCGCTCCAGCAGAGGACACAGAGGCTTAATTTGTTGCGCCTCTTAAGATGTCCGTCACCGAAGACTAATTTACACTCGTATTTGAAATCAAAATGGGACAAAAAATACATCCATTAGGCTTGCGTCTAGGGATCATCAAAGACCACAAATCATGTTGGTACGCCGATCCTAAACGTTATCCTGACCTACTACAAGAAGATCACCGAATTCGACTCTATGTCGAAAAAAATCTCAGTAATGCGGGTATTGCCGACGTTCACATTGAGCGCAAAGCCGATCAAATCGACCTCGCCATCCATACCGCCAGACCTGGTGTGGTCGTCGGACGCGGTGGACAAGGGATTGAACAACTCAAACAAGGCTTACAAACCGCTTTAGGAAATGACCGTCAAATTCGGATTAACGTCGTTGAAGTCGCTCGCGTTGATGCCGATGCTACCCTAATTGCGGAATACATCGCTCAACAACTCGAAAAACGGGTTTCTTTCCGTCGAGTCGTTCGCCAAGCCATTCAACGGGCGCAAAGAGCCGAAGTCAAAGGCATCAAAGTTCAAATTAGTGGTCGTCTCAACGGGGCTGAAATTGCTAGAACCGAATGGGTAAGGGAAGGACGAGTGCCTTTACATACCCTGCGGGCTGACATTGATTATTCTTACCGAACCGCTAAAACCACCTATGGAATTTTAGGCGTTAAAGTTTGGATTTTCAAAGGTGAAATTATCCCCGGTCAAGAAGAAACCAACACCCCCGCACCCGTAGCTACACCTAAACGCCAACGTCGTCGCCAACAATTTGAAGATCGCTCCAGTGAAAGTTAATCGGACTAACCTCTAACAACTTCTCATTGATTACTGATTATTGATTACTGATTACTGATTATGCTAAGTCCCAGACGTACAAAATTCCGCAAACAACAACGCGGACGACTGACCGGAATGGCTTATCGTGGCAATACCCTAAACTTTGGAGAATTTGCCCTCCAAGCCACCGAACCCTGTTGGATCACCGCCCGCCAAATCGAAGCCGCCCGACGCGCCATGACTCGTTATATTCGTCGGGGTGGTAAAATTTGGATTCGGATTTTCCCCGATAAACCTGTAACCATGCGTGCAGCAGAAACCCGTATGGGATCTGGTAAAGGTTCACCTGAATACTGGGTAGCCGTCGTTAAACCAGGACGCATCATGTTTGAAATTGCGGGTGTTCCAGAAGAAACGGCTCGCGAAGCCATGCGTCTAGCGGCTCAAAAATTGCCGATTAAGACAAAATTTATTAGACGCGAGGAGGAATATAGCTAATCATGGCTCTACCCAAAATCGAAGATGTTAGAAAACTCACTGATGAACAAATCAGTGATGAGATTACCGAAACCAAGAAAAAACTCTTTCAACTGAGGCTACAACAAGCCACCCGACGTTTAGAAAAAGTTCATGAATTTAAACATACTAAACATCGATTAGGCCAACTCCTCACCGTAGAACGTGAACGTCAACTTGGCATTGCTCCTACGCACAATACCACTAAGGAGAAATAACAGAACATGGCAGTAAAAGAAAGAGTGGGCGTTGTCATTAGCGACAAAATGGATAAAACCGTCGTTGTTGCTATTGAAAACCGTTCTCCCCACCCAAAATATCAAAAAATCATCGTCAAAACCAAGCATTATAAAGCTCACGACGAAGAAAATCAGTGTAAAACAGGCGATCGCGTTCGCATTACGGAAACTCGTCCATTGAGTAAAACCAAGCGTTGGGTCGTCGCTGAAATCATTAACCTTCATTCCGAAACTACATAAGGCATTACTAAAGAGCGAGGAAATCACCCGTGATTCAACAGCAAACCTATCTCAATGTGGCAGACAATAGCGGAGCGCGTAAGCTCATGTGTCTGCGAGTTCTTAGTACTGGTAACTGTACTTATGGTGGCATTGGTGATGAAATCATCGCCGTCGTCAAGGACGCAATTCCCAATATGCCCGTTAAAAAATCTGATGTAGTCAAAGCGGTCATTGTCCGCACCAAACAAGCCGTCAGAAGAGAAAGCGGTATGAGTATTCGCTTCGATGATAATGCGGCAGTCATTATTAACAATGATGGAAACCCCAAAGGAACCCGTGTTTTTGGCCCCGTAGCGCGGGAATTACGCGACAAAAACTACACAAAAATTGTTTCTTTGGCTCCAGAAGTCATTTAACACAAGGGTCTGAAAAATGAGTATCAAAAGTAGCCCAAAAAACACCAAACCCCAACGCCAAAAAATGCACGTCAAAAAAGGTGACACCGTTCAGGTAATTACAGGACGTGACAAAGGAAAGGTCGGAGAAATCCTCAAAACCATTCCCCAACAAAGTCAAGTAGTCGTTAAAGGGGTGAATATGGTCACCAAACACATGAAGCCACGTCAAGAAGGCGAATCAGGGCAAATTCTCACCTATGAAGGCCCAATTCACAGTTCTAACGTGATGCTTTACTCCAACAAACAAAAAATCGCCAGTCGCATCTGCTATACCTTTACCGAAGAAGGTAAAAAAGTACGAATGCTCAAAAAAACAGGCGAAATCATCGACTAAACCGTGAGCAAACCGTTAACAGGTTAAAAAACTGATTACTGATTACTGTATCCTGACCAAGCCCAGGAAAAAAAGCAATGACTCAACGACTTAAACAAATCTATCAAGACACCGTTGTACCTAAATTAGTTGAACAATTTGGCTACAAAAACGTTCACGAAATCCCGAAAGTGACAAAAGTCACCGTTAACCGAGGACTTGGTGAAGCCTCACAAAATGCCAAAGCTCTAGAATCCTCTCTCAAAGAATTGGCCACCATCACTGGACAACAACCCGTAGTAACTCGTGCCAAAAAAGCGATCGCAGGTTTTAAAATTCGTGAAGGAATGCCCGTCGGCGTAATGGTAACACTTCGTTCTGATCGGATGTACGCCTTTTTAGATCGTTTCATGAATTTAGCCCTACCTCGCATTCGTGACTTTCGTGGCGTGAGTGGCAATAGCTTCGATGGACGAGGTAACTACAGCATCGGCATTCGCGAACAATTGATTTTTCCAGAAATTCAATACGATAGCATCGATCAGATTCGGGGGATGGATATTTCGATCATCACCACCGCTAAAAACGATGAAGAAGGCCGCGCCCTTCTAAAAGAACTGGGTATGCCCTTCCGTACAAACTAACATAATAGAGAAATCAATAGGTAATAATGGCATCTAACGACACCATCTCTGATATGCTGACTCGGATTCGCAACGCTTGTTCTGTGCGTCATCCGACAACCGCAATACCAACGACTAAAATGACCCTGAGTATCGCTAAAGTTCTCAAAGAAGAAGGCTTCATCGAAGACTACTCTGAAACAGGCGAAGGCATCCAAAAACAGATCGTCATCTCTTTAAAATATAAAGGGCGTAACCGTCAACCGATTATCAGCACCCTCAAACGAGTCAGTAAACCTGGTTTAAGAGTGTATTCCAACAGCAAAGACCTACCCCGCGTTCTCGGTGGGATTGGGATTGCGATCGTTTCCACCTCTCAAGGCATTATGACCGATCGAGAAGCACGGAAGCAAAAAATCGGCGGTGAAATCCTCTGTTACATCTGGTAATTCTGCCGTTGTAACTGATTACTGATTACTGATTACTGGTAACTGAAATTATGTCTCGTATTGGTAAACGACCTATTTCCATCCCTGACAAGGTGACTGTCACCCTTAACGGTTCTCAAATCACCGTTAAAGGGCCAAAAGGCACTCTAGAACGAATCCTACCTGATAAAGTCATCTTAGAACAGGAAGGCAACACCATCAATGTAGTGCGTCAAGATGAATCCCGAACCGCTAGAGAAAGACACGGCCTCTGTCGTACTCTCGTCTCAAACATGGTTGAAGGAGTTTCCAAAGGATTTGAAAAACGCCTCGAAATTCAAGGGGTCGGTTATCGGGCCCAAGCTCAAGGCGGCTCAAAAATCATCCTCAACGTCGGCTATAGCAAACCCGTTGAAATGCCCATGCCTGAAGGTGTACAGGTAGCTGTTGAAAACAATACCCAAGTCATCGTTAGTGGCATCAATAAAGAAGAAGTCGGAAATACCGCCGCGAAAATTCGGGATGTGCGTCCCCCTGAACCCTACAAAGGTAAAGGTATTCGCTATCAAGGTGAATTTGTTCGTCGTAAAGCAGGTAAGACTGGGAAGAAATAATCATGAAAATGACTCGCAGAGAATCGTTAACCCGTCGCCATCGACGGATTCGCAAAAAAGTAAATGGAACATCCGAACGTCCCCGCTTGTGCGTTTTTCGGTCAAACAACCATATTTACGCTCAAGTGATCGACGATACGGCTCAACATACTTTAGCCGCCGCTTCGACATTAGAACCAGCATTGAAAGAAAAACTTTCAACGGGTGCCAACTGTGAAGCCAGTGCCGAAGTCGGTCGCTTAGTAGCTCAACGCGCCTTAGAACAAGGAATTGAACAAGTTGTTTTTGACCGAGGTGGCAACCTCTATCACGGTCGGATCAAATCTTTAGCCGAAGCAGCCCGCGAAGCTGGATTAAATTTCTAAAGGAAAAATTATGGCAAAGCGTCAAAGAAAAAGCGTCAAAAAAGAAAAGGAAACCAACTGGCAAGAACGAGTTATCCAAATTCGTCGGGTAAGTAAGGTCGTCAAAGGCGGTAAAAAACTTAGCTTCCGTGCGATCGTTGTTGTTGGGAATGAAAGCGGTCAAGTCGGCGTAGGTGTCGGTAAAGCCAGTGATGTCATCGGTGCTGTTCGTAAAGGCGTAGCAGATGGCAAAAAACAACTGATTGATATCTCCCTCACTAAAGCAAGCTCAATTAGTCACGTCTCGACTGGAGCATCAGGTGGGGCTAAAGTGATGATGCGTCCTGCGGCTCCAGGGACAGGGGTAATTGCGGGGGGGGCAGTTCGTACTGTTCTTGAACTCGCTGGCGTAAAAAACATTCTCGCCAAACAACTCGGTTCAAATAACCCTCTTAATAATGCTAGAGCCGCGATTAACGCCCTAGAGTCGGTTCGTTCCTTCACTGAAGTCGCTCAAGAACGGGGTCTTCCTGTAGAACACCTATATACCTAAAAAACATCATGCTGAAATTAAACGAATTAGCACCTAAAGAAGGGTCTAAAAAGCGTCGCCGTCGCGTTGGACGGGGCATTAGTGCAGGACAAGGCGCAAGTTGTGGCTTTGGGATGCGGGGCCAAAAATCTCGTTCAGGTTCAGGAACAAGACCCGGTTTTGAAGGGGGTCAAATGCCTCTTTATCGCCGTATTCCTAAGCTGAAACATTTTCCTCTTGTTAATCAAAAGCAATACACCATTATTAACATTGGTAAACTTGCTAATTTAGCCGCGTCTTTTGAAGTGACTCTTGAAACTTTGATGGCAGAGGGAATTATTACGACCAACGACGGGCCTTTAAAAATTCTCGGCAATGGTGAAATTAATGTCGCTTTGACGGTGAAAGCCGCCGCCTTTAGTGAATCGGCAAAAGAAAAAATCACCCAAGCTGGAGGCAGTTGGGAAGTGATCGAAGCTTAACCCTTCTTCAATTGCGTATATCATAAAAAAGAAGGGGAAATATTAAAAAAATATAATTGTTTCCACCACCATCACTTGTCAAGAGAAAAAAATAAATTAGAGGTAGCCATTAATGGTCGTCAGTCGAGATAAAACTCCCACGGCGCAAGAAACCTTTTTGCAAATGGCACAAGCGGCTGGTCTTAGAGGTCGGCTGCTTGTTACCCTTGGATTATTGGTTTTAGTTCGTTTAGGTATTTTTATTCCCTTACCTGGAATTGATCGGACTAAATTTCTCTCACTGATTCAAGGTAACGCGGCATTAGGTTTTTTAGATATTTTTACTGGAGGCGGTCTATCTACCCTGGGTATTTTTGCCTTGGGTATTTTGCCATATATCAACGCATCAATCATCATGCAGTTGTTAACTCAGGCTATCCCCTCTTTAGAAGATTTACAAAAAAATGAAGGAGAAGCAGGACGGCGAAAAATTTCCCAAATTACTCGCTATGTAGCGTTAGGATGGGCAATTATTCAAAGTTTAGGAATTGCGATCGGCTTACTCGCTTCTAATGGTATTATTCCTAATACATTTTTCCCGATTTTTACCACAGTAGTCGCTCTCACGGCAGGCTCAATGTTTGTCATGTGGATTTCAGAACTGATTACTGAACGCGGCATCGGGAACGGAGCTTCTTTATTAATTTTTGTTAACATTGTTGCTGTTTTACCTAAAACGCTTGGTGATACGATTACTTATGCTCAACAAGGAGGACGGCAAGCGATCGCTCAGGTGGTGATCCTATTATTAGTCTTCCTCGCCATGATTATCGGGATCGTTTTCGTTCAAGAAGGAACTCGTCGGATTCCAATCGTTTCAGCCCGTCGTCAGGTGGGGGGTCGTGTTTACCGCGAACGTGCTAACTATTTACCTTTACGCCTTAATCAAGGCGGTGTCATGCCGATTATTTTCGCTTCAGCCGTTTTGATTCTACCCTATCAGTTAGCCCGCAGTATTCCGACAGGTAATCCAGTCGGTTCGGCGGTAGCACAAATTGCTAATGTTTTAAGTCCTGGCAGTTGGGCTTATATTTTGTTTTACTGCTTGATGATTTTCTTTTTTAGCTTCTTCTACTCGTCTTTGATCGTTAACCCGAAAGATATGTCCCAAAACTTGAAAAAAATGGGTACCAGTATTCCAGGGATTCGACCAGGAACCGCAACCAGCAATTATTTAGAAGGAGTCTTAAATCGTTTGACCTTCCTAGGTGCAATTTTTTTAAGTCTAGTTGCCACTTTACCGAGTTTGGTAGAAAGAGCAACTAATGTTCCAACCTTTCAAGGATTTGGCGCAACCTCCCTTTTAATTTTAGTTGGGGTGGCGATCGATACAGCAAAACAGATTCAGACCTATGTCATCTCTCAACGTTATGAGGGGATGATTAAACAGTAAATCGTCGGTTTAGGGGTAGGAATTAGACCTGCCCTTTTTCGCTCACTCAATAAAAATTTCACATTAGATTAATAGGTTTTTCAATGGCAACAGGAGTAATTTTTTTAGGCCCACCAGGTTCAGGAAAGGGAACACAAGCCGAAATCTTAGCAAAATTGTTAGATATTCCACATATTTCAACTGGGGAAATTCTTAGAAGTGCGATCGCTAACTCCACCCCTTTAGGACAAAAAGCCAAAGGTTACATGGATCAAGGTGAATTAGTTCCTAATGAATTAATTCTCGACATGGTACGGGAACGACTTCATGATCAAGATATCCAAAAAGGTTGGATCTTAGATGGTTTTCCGCGTAGTGTTTCTCAAGCTACTTTTTTAGATGAGCTTTTAGGCGAAATTAATTATGCTGCTCTGTGTGTAATTGATTTAGAAGTTCCCCATGACGTTTTAATTGATCGATTATTAAAACGCGGTCGTCAAGATGATACCGAAGAAACGATTAGACGACGTTTAGAAGTGTATCATGAGCAAACCGAACCTGTGACCGACTACTATCGACGCAAAGGAAATCTACATATCGTTGATGGAAATAGAGGCCCTGAAGAAGTCACTCAATCTTTAAAAGAACTTGTGCAGATCTAATGCACTCGCTTTCACCAGGTCTTTCGTCACGGTAGCTAATCAAATTTTGCTAAGATCACTTTAAGACAGATCAGCTAAAATAGTGCAAATCAATGCTCAACACCTTTTTTAGTTTTTCTCTGCGCTTATTCATTATCTTAAACCGAGGAATTATACTTTGTCCAAACAAGACTTAATCGAAATGGAAGGAACGGTTACCGAATCCTTACCTAACGCGATGTTTAGAGTTGATTTAGATAACGGTTTCAACGTCTTAGCCCATATTTCAGGCAAGATTCGCCGCAACTATATCAAAATTTTACCAGGGGATCGGGTCAAAGTGGAACTCACCCCCTATGACTTGAGTAAAGGTCGGATTACTTATCGACTCAAAAATAAAAAATAAAATAAAATTTTCTTGGAACTAGCGTGGTTTCAAAAATAGTTTTATTATATAAGATGACAATCACCTTAATTTACTGATATAATAAAAAGCTTGCAGTGTTGCCATTAATGAATTAGGCATGAAAGTTAGAGCGTCAGTCAAAAAAATGTGTGAAAAGTGCCGTGTAATCAGACGACGCGGCCGAGTGATGGTAATTTGTACTAACCCCAAACATAAACAACGTCAAGGTTAGTTGATTTCATCATAAACGATCGTTTGATTATAGACAACAAAAAAACAAAGGGAGTAATAGCGCGTGGCAAGGATCTCAGGTGTAGACCTACCCCGCGATAAGCGTGTGGAAATCGCACTAACTTATCTGTATGGGATTGGTCTAACTCGTTCACAAGAAGTTTTAGCAAATACAGGTGTCAATCCAGACACTAGAGTCAAAGATCTAACAGACGAAGAAGTTGCCAATCTTCGAGCATACATTGAAACCAACTTTGAAATCGAAGGTGATTTGAGACGGTTGGAGGCAATGAATATCAAACGGCTGGCGGATATTGGTACCTATCGAGGTCGTCGCCACCGTTTAGGGCTACCGGTACGAGGACAACGAACCCGAACAAACGCCCGTACTCGTCGAGGCAGACGGGTAACCGTAGCTGGGAAGAAAAAAGCACCAGCTAAGAAATAATGTTTTGTTGACTCTATCTAGTTCCTTTTATTTAAGTAAAGTACTATGGCGCGACCAACTAAAAAAAGTGGGCCGAAAAAAGCTAAAAAAAACGTCCCGAACGGCGTTGCTCATATTCAGTCCACCTTCAATAACACAATTGTTACTATCTCAGATACCAAAGGGGATGTCATTTCTTGGGCATCGGCTGGCTCAAGTGGCTTCAAAGGAGCCAAAAAAGGAACCCCATTCGCGGCTCAAACCGCAGCCGACAACGCAGCACGTAGAGCCATTGAACAGGGAATGCGTCAGTTAGAAGTCATGGTAAGCGGGCCTGGCGCGGGACGAGAAACCGCAATTCGAGCCTTACAAGGAGCAGGAATCGAAATCACCTTGATTCGTGATGTAACCCCCATTCCTCATAATGGCTGTCGTCCCCCGAAACGGAGGAGAGTCTAGAGATTGGTCATTGGTCAAGAGTCAAAATGACAAAAGACAAAAGACAAATCGAGAAAGACGGCAAACAAGGGAGGTCATGCGGTGGCGCAATTTCAAATTGAATGTGTAGAGTCTAAAACTCAAAAAAATCAAAGTCAATATAGCAAGTTTGTTCTAGAGCCTCTCGAACGTGGGCAAGGGACAACCGTTGGTAATGCCTTAAGACGGGTATTACTGTCCAATTTAGAAGGAGCAGCCGTAACAGCGATTCGGATTGCTGGGGTTAATCATGAATTTGCGACAGTGGATGGCGTTCGCGAAGATGTCATGGAACTCATGTTAAACATGAAAGAAATCGTCTTCAAAAGTCATACCCATCAAACGCAAATCGGTCGTCTAGTGGCGACTGGCCCTGCTACCGTTGTCGCGGGACAATTTGAAATTCCTTCGGAAGTGGAAATAGTTGACCCAAATCAATACGTGGCAACTTTGGCGACTGGTTCCAAACTAGAAATGGAATTTAAAGTCGATAAAGGAAAAGGCTATCGGGCCATCGAACGGGGTAAAGATGACAATAGTTCTCTTGATTTTCTGCAAATTGACTCGGTATTCATGCCAGTAACCAAAGTCAATTACAGCGTTGAAGATATACGCGGTGAAGGCAACCAACCCAAAGATCGATTGATCTTAGAAATTTGGACAAACGGCAGCGTTAATCCGAAAGAAGCTCTATCCCAAGCCTCGGAAATTGTCGTCAGTTTGTTTAATCCCTTAAAAGATCTCAACGAACTTGATACAATTCAGCCTGACTATCCAGACGACGTAAACCCAGAAAGTCAGATCCCAATCGAAGAATTACAGCTATCGGTACGGGCGTATAATTGTCTAAAACGCGCTCAAATCAATACCGTAGCAGATCTTCTCGATTACAGCCAAGAAGACCTTTTAGAAATCAAAAACTTTGGTCAAAAATCGGCTGAAGAAGTGATTGAAGCCCTACAAAAGCGGCTAGGAATCACACTACCTCAAGAAAAAAGTAAACCATAATATCCTATCTTATTTACAGTCGGAGAAAGGAAGATGCGTCATCGCTGTCGAGTACCTCAACTAGGACTGCCGGCTGATCAACGCAAAGCTCTACTGCGGGCTTTAGCAACTGAAGTGATCCGCCACGGTCAAATTAAAACCACGAAAACTAGAGCCAAAGCGGTTCAAAGTGAAGTGGAAAGAATGATTACCTTAGCTAAAGATGGCTCTCTTGCTGCACGGCGAGAGGCTTTAAGCTATATATACGATAAACAACTAGTACATCGCTTGTTTGAACAAGCCCCAGAGCGTTATCGCACTCGTAAAGGTGGCTATACCCGTGTACTGCGGACGCTGCCCCGCCGAGGTGATAACTCAGAAATGGCAATTCTGGAACTGGTATAAGGCAATATTGGGTTAATGTTGAGCGCGACTCCAAAAAGCGAACGAGTTGCCCTAGTGATTCAATATCTAGGGACAAATTTTTATGGCTGGCAACGCCAACCTAATCATCGTAGCGTCCAAGAGGAGATCGAGAAAGCGATCGCTAGTGTCCTCAATCATCCCGTGAACCTTCACGGAGCAGGGAGAACCGATTCAGGCGTTCATGCTGCGGCTCAAGTCGCCCACTTTGACCATATCAGTCCAATTCCGGCTCATCGCTGGGCAGATGTTTTAAATACTCGCCTTAGAAGCGATGATCTGATCATCCGAGCCTCAGCCCAAGTTCCCCCAACATGGCACGCTCGTTTCTCGGCACTATGGCGACGTTATCGGTACACCATCTATACAGATAAACGGCCGAACCTGTTTATCAGTCCCTATAGCTGGCACTACTACCATGAACCCTTAGAAACCGAACTGATCCAAGCCGCATTAACTCCTTTGTTGGGCAAACATCACTTAGCCGCTTTCCAAAAAGCGGGATCGCATCGCCAGAATTCTTGGGTGGAAATTCAAGACGTAGAATGTTACCGCAATGGTTCATTGATTCGTCTAGAAATTCAGGCAAATGGCTTTTTGTATGGAATGGTTAGACTACTCGTCGGAATGCTCGTCGAAGTCGGCAGTGGTAGGCGATCGCTCTCTAACTTTACTCAGATCTGGGTTAAAGAACGGCGAGAAGAAGTCAAATACTCAGCCCCAGCTAAAGGCTTATGCTTATTGCGAGTGGGTTATCCAGAATTTCCCTTCCCCAAAAACCTTTGGTATGATGCCCAACCCTTATTTAATTTTCGAGTTTAACTCAAAATGAACAACAAAACACCCCTACCCGATCTCAATACCCTAGAAAAAAAATGGTATATCATCGATGCGGCTGACCAACGTTTAGGCCGTCTCGCCTCCGAAATTGCCATGATTCTACGGGGCAAAAACAAACCCACCTACACCCCTCACCTCGATACAGGTGATTTTGTCGTAGTGATCAACGCCGAAAAAGTCGTAGTCACTGGCAAAAAAAGTGAACAAAAGCTCTATCGCCGTCACTCAGGGCGACCTGGTGGGATGAAAGTTGAATCTTTTAATAAATTACAAGCTCGTCTTCCTGAACGCATTATCGAGCAAGCTGTTAAAGGAATGCTACCCAAAAATACGTTAGGTCGCCAACTGTTTACAAAATTAAAAGTTTATGCAGGTGACAATCATCCGCATCAAGCCCAACAACCCGAAACTTTAGCAATTAATACGATTCCTGGTGGAGATAACTAATGCAAGCTACAGATACTAAAGATAGAGTCGTTTACTGGGGAACTGGTCGCCGTAAGTCTTCCGTTGCCAGTGTTCGCCTTGTCCCAGGAAGTGGTCAAATTACCGTTAATGGTCGTCCTGGTGAAATTCACTTTAACCGCTTACCCAACTATTTACAATCCGTCAAAGCTCCTTTAGAAACTTTGGGTTTAGAAAACGAATACGATATCATCGTTAAAGCAGAAGGCGGCGGTCTAACAGGTCAAGCAGATGCCGTAAAATTGGGGGTGGCTCGTGCTTTGTGTCAACTCGCTCCCGAAAATCGCCAACCTTTAAAAACAGAAGGTTATTTAACCCGCGATCCTAGAGCCAAAGAGCGTAAAAAATACGGTTTACATAAAGCTCGTAAAGCTCCTCAATACTCTAAACGATAAAATAGATATAAGAACGAGGACAAAAAAACAATGCCTAAAGATAATATCCATCCGACTTGGTACCCAGAAGCCAAAGTTATTTGTAACGGTGAAGTCGTCATGACCACTGGTTCAACTCAGCCTGAAATTCATGTGGAAGTTTGGTCGGGAAATCATCCCTTTTTTACTGGAACCCAAAAAATTATTGACGCAGAAGGAAGAGTTGATCGCTTTCTTCGTAAATATGGCATGGTTGAAAGAGGCGGTAAAAAAAATAATAAAGCTGCTGATGCCGACAACAAATAGCTTAACTTTATACTTAAAATGGCCCAGCAGTTTTCCCCTGCTGGGTTCATTCTATTTACAAATATTAATTAAATTAACTTAAATTTTGGTAATTTCAATGGCTGAAACTTATTTACTTGAAAAACTCAAATCAGTTGAACAGACCTACTACGAATTAACACGTCGTCTCGCTGATCCAGACATTGCGACGAAACCTGGTGAACTACAAAAAGTAGCTCAAGCTCGTTCATCTTTAGAGGAAACGGTTGAGGTTTATGACAACTGGAAAAAAACTCAAGAAGATTTAAACGGGGCAAGACAAATTTATCGAGAGTCTGCTAGTGATCCTGAACTCAAAGAAATGGCTGCTTTAGAAGTGGCTGAATTAGAACAACAATTGACAGACCTAGAAACTCACCTGAAAATCTTATTACTTCCCAAAGATCCCAACGATGAGAAAAACATCATGTTAGAAATTCGGGCGGGAACAGGTGGTGATGAAGCAGGAATTTGGGCTGGTGATTTAGTTCGGATGTACTCAAGATATGCCGAGTCCCAAAACTGGAAAGTGAAACTCGTTAGCGAATCTCTAGCCGATATGGGTGGGTTTAAAGAAGCGATCCTCGAAATTCAAGGGGAAAAAGTTTACAGTAAACTCAAATTTGAAGCAGGGGTGCATCGAGTACAGCGCGTTCCTCTCACGGAAGCAGGGGGACGGGTTCATACTTCAACTGCTACTGTCGCTATTATGCCTGAAGTTGATGATGTAGAAGTGAAAATCGATCCCAAAGACATCGAACTAACCACAGCAAGATCGGGTGGTGCAGGTGGACAAAACGTTAACAAAGTAGAAACCGCAGTAGACTTAATGCACAAACCAACAGGTATACGGATTTTTTGTACTGAGGAGCGATCGCAACTCCAAAACCGCGAACGCGCTATGCAGATCCTACGGGCAAAACTGTACGAATTAAAGTTACGGGAACAACAAGAAGCCGTTACCTCGATGCGGCGTTCTCAAGTGGGTACAGGATCAAGATCAGAAAAAATTCGGACTTATAACTATAAAGATAACCGAGTTACCGATCACCGATTGAGTCAGAACTTTGATTTATCGAACGCTTTAGAGGGCAAAATAGACGAAATGATTCAATCTTGTATTGGTAGAGATCAACAAGAACAATTAGCCGAGTTAGCTGCTTCTCCAGAAACCGCAGGGGCTTTTAATTAGGCTTGTTTGCCACTTTCGCCCTTAATAATTGCGGCACCGATTAAATGGGCTAATCTTAATGCTTCAGGTACATGACCGCGATCCGTTACCGATTGTAATACAGATGCGCACCGCTACGCGGATCTCTGCGAGATCGTATCGGGGTTGTCTCCTTGTACCTGAAAATAAAACGGCGGATATTCATAGATTTCCCCTGCCCGTCGTAAAATTTCCCATCGCTTTTCAGGAAACGGTAAGCGAGATAGAGCAAATTTCATCCGATCTAAATCGGGTTTTCGTCGCATGAGTGCCACACAGGGTAAATTTAACGTAGCAGATAGCAACGGTAAATCAATCACATTAAAACCCCCTAAACAGATGCCATCTAGCAAAACTAAATGAAGTTGCGGCAAAAACTTACTTTTAGTCAATTTCTCACACAGTTGTTCAGTCCCATCCCATCCATCAGCTTCAACTTCTCCCCATAGCATTCCTTCAAAACGAGTATTGGCACAAATTACGCCCGCTACATTAACAGGTTTTCCCGAACTCCGTACAAAAGGCGCATCATCGAAGCCAATGACTCGAATAGTGCGCCTGTATCTAAGTAGTTCCTCTAACTTCATTATTCAAAGACGATTACTCAAGCTCCACTACATATGTATTACCATCGATAGTCACTTGATGACCAGTGGTTAATTTACGTCCGCGTCGTGTTTCAACTAAATTATCGACTAACACCTCACCCCCTTGAATGCGGTGTTTAGCCTCACCTCCCGTTTGTACCAGTCCTTTCCACTTCAAAAACTGAGCAAGAGTAATAATTTTATCTTGAGTCATCTAATTTCCTTTATACATTTAAACGACATCTTCCCGACTGTTGATCTTGTAAGCGTTTCTGACGTTGAGCCGAAATCGTTGCTAGATTCGGTCGTCCTGTCAGAATCAGCCGTAAATCCGCCCAAATTCCATAAATACTATCTGCTATCCATCCAATAAGGGGAATTTTAGTCAGTGCGTAAACCCAACCCATTCCTAACACTTCATAAACTTGGCGAAATACCTCAACATTCTTGATAATTGTGCCATCGGGTAAAATCGCGTGAATGCGCCCCATTGCCGTTTCGTAATCGATTCCAGCATTTTCATCGGGTGAATAGTTATCATCTGCGATATCGACAAACTTCACCAAACCTCGCCCTGCATCGCGTTTTTCTAAAAAACTGACTTCACGCAGACACAAAGGACATTCACCGTCGTAGAGTAATTTAATTTTCCAATTAGACATCATTTTTCTAAGGGGTTTTATCTTTATTGTTCCAAATTTCCTCAAGTTTTGACAATAATGTTGATTTAGTCTGCTTGAGTCAGCAATTTTTTTCCTTGAGCGATATAACTATCAATTTCAGTACGAATCACCTGACTCATAGTCGTACTATTAGCAACGCACCAAGCATCGAAAGCCGCTTTATCATCAGGAGCGATCGCTATTTGAATATATTCACTTTTTTTAACTGCTAATTTTTTTCTTGGCATTGATTATTCTTAAGTTCAACCTAATATCAATCATAATATTTATCATGATAAAATGAATGATGAGGGACTAATTATTCCTATCCCTCAACAGGAGGAAAATCAATGGTTCAGTCGAATGGCAAAAGTGAAAACCCCCAGATCCAGAAAACCTTTGAGCCTCTAACTCAAGATACTTGGGTAGAGAAAGATGAGGAAAGTGGACGGCGGGAAATTGCTTTTAATGAACAAGTCCGAGAGGAATTGGGAATCGAGGACTTAGATGAAGAGACTGAATCTAATTAATTGACCTCATTTGAGGAAGGCTTAAACACCATTAAGTCTTCCTTTTCTAGTTTAAATCTAAATTTTACTATTAAAGGTAAGTTATGAAAAAAATTGTACATCCATTCCACTATCAAATCTATCAAAGAGAAGGAACACGATGGTTTGTCAGGGAACCAGGACGAGTCTTTTACAATCCTGCTGGTAATACACCTGTTCAGTTAGAACAAGTAGAGCAGCAATTTGGCTTGAGTGCAGAGCAGGTAGTAATTGAATTATTTCGGCTCAATGGTGGCTGTTCTGGATACTACTTAGCTAATTTACGAGAGCGAAAATACTATTACTGTGGGAAAAACTGGGAAGATATTCAAAAAACCTTAATTAGTTTAGGTATAGGTAAAGTTGATCCGATCCTAGATTAGTAATTTGAAAATTCCCTTTTTTTCCATTTATTTTGGGACTGACATCCCGAAATCCACTGGCTTATTGTTGTAGTTAATCCTAAGACACAGAGGTGAGGGGCTAAATCAATGACTATGAGTCTAAAGGGATCTAAAATCGTTACTTTCTTAATTGCAGCAGTATTATTGATCGTTGCTAGTTTCGTTAAAGCGGATAGTAATGTCAAACCTCAGATGCACAATCCGACATTTAACCATCAAATGAGCAATTAAAAGGCTAGGTTACAGGAATAACGATAACCTAGCTCAATTTTAATTACGTCCAGTAAAGAATCTTAGCTTGGGAAAAACGTTTAGAGATTTCTTGTTCAAAGAAACGGCGCATTGTTTTCATCGTATCGGAATCATAAACATATTTACTACCTCCGAACTTATTCCGTTTAAGAGAACGAGTCGATTCATCCATATCTAGTTTGCTATTGGGATACCAAGTTTCCAGGGTTTCTTTCGACTTGGATGTAAAGCGATGGGTAATTAACTCAAACGTGAGATCACATTCAAAATCTAAAGCAGTTGAAATTTGATCAAATAAATTCTGATAATGTAACTCCCAGTCTTCCATCGGCATAATCGGCGCAATCACCACACCTACAGGATAACCCGATAAGGCTAAACGTCGTAAAGCTTCAAGACGTGACTTAACCGATGCAGTACCCCCTTCAAATCGCCCTGAAATGGGTGCAGCATTAACACTGACGCGACAACGGGTATGATTATTGTGCGGTAAATCTAACAACCCATCGACAGCATCAAACTTAGATACCCAACGCAGATGACCCCCTTCAAAAGAGCCAAAGAAACGAATACACTCTGCTAAACTAGCCGTTAGATGCTCAATACCTAAAGGATCAGTATAACAACTCACCTCATAACTCGTCACCTTAGAACGGTCGGCATAGGATTTTAAATTCTCTAAAATCTGTGGCAAATTGGCATAAGCACGAATCACGGGCGGCCCCTGTAAACTACCTGCTAGATAACAATACTGACAATGTGCGGGGCAACCTTGCGCTAAATGGAATTGCCAGTCAGCAGAAGGAGGAATAGGACTAAGCTTAAAAGAACTTGGTGGCGCAGTTACAACCGCTAGAGTCCGTTTGGCAGTACGATAAATTTCTTGTTCATCGTCTCCAGATATAGAAAGTCGATTTTGAGTAAGCTTTTCTACAGGCAATTGAAGCGATTCGACCCGTTGAAGAATTTGCTGGCCCCATGATTCTTCTAGGGCAGCAGGGGTAAACAGAACACGTTCAGGCATCCACAAACGGGCTTTTGAGACGGTATTTTCTGCTAACAAAAAAGGATTCCTAATTCGATTACTCTATTTTTATTATTGACTAATATGAAATGAGAAACGAGGACGGATTTTACTCTTTTTGTTTTTCGGTTTACCCTACTGTAAAATTGCCATTCCTTTCTGCACTGCTGAACGTTCTCCTACTCTTTCTGTCCAACGTTTTAAATATGGATGATTATCTAGGGTCAGATGAGCAAAAGTATAGGCAGCAACCCAGGGATAAGTCGCTATATCAGCGATTGAATAATCTCCAGTAAGATAATTTTGGTTTTGTAATTGACTTTCTAAAACGCTAAAAATTCGATAGACTTCTTTCTCATATCGCTCTATTGCATAGGGTATTTTTTCGGGTGCAAAACGTTTAAAATGATTAAGTTGTCCCATCATTGGGCCAACACTCGCCATCTGAAACATTACCCATTCGATGACTTTAGTTCTACCTGCTAAATCACTGGGCATAAATCGGTTGGTTTTTTCAGCAAGATAGATTAAAATTGCTCCAGATTCAAAAACAGTAATTTCTGTTTCATGATCAATAATTGCAGGTATTTTACTATTAGGGTTTATTTCAATAAATTCGGGTGTAAATTGCTCACCTTTAGTAATATCAATTTTGTGTATGTTGTATGATAAACCTACTTCTTCAAGCATAATAGCGGGTTTACGTCCATTGGGAGTAGTAAAAGTATAAAGATCGATCATGTCTTTTTTGCTTTTTTTAGCTATTTACTAACCAATATAATCGTTTTATTTGTAACTTTTCATTAAGATTTCTTGCTCTTTGATCCATTCAAAGAATCGATTCCAAGCCCACCAAGGATGACGATCGCCTAATTTTTCCTGACACGCGGCACTACTAATATATCCGACATGACCACCGTATTGAGTTAAGATTAAATTAATATTTGGGTTATTCTGACAAGCTAATTTTAAATCTTTAATAATCGATGGATCAAACATCGGATCATCAGCCGCATATAAAATTAATGTTGGCTTCTTGAGATGAGGTAAAAAAGGCAGGGGACTACTCGCATTATAATACTCTTCTGTAGTAGAAAATCCTAGGCGTTGGATGACTAATTCATGATCGAAACCTCGAATACTATTAGCTCTTTTTATTGCTTCTGGATCGATTTCATCTGGATAATAACTATATAATTCCCAAGCTAGTTGTTTTAACCCTTTTGTAATGGCTTTTTCGATATATTTCCCAAAAGGATGTTTGACTAAATAATCTAAAGAACGATTAGAATCTAAATTTGGACAAATTACCGTACCTCCTCCAATATCAGAGTCAGTTAAATCTAAATTATTTTCTAGATCATTCATCGTTTGTGCTTCTTTAATTCCCCATAAAGCTAGTTGCCCTCCTAGAGAATATCCGGTAAACCAAAAAGGAGTAGGAAAGCCTAATTTTTTAGCTTGTGAGGCAATACAAATAAAATCTTTTCCCTCATAAATGCCATCTGATGTCAGAGTAGAAGATAATTGTGCGGTCTTACCATGCGCTCGCCAATCAAATAAAATAACGGCATAATGATTAGCTAATGCTTGATCTGCTAAGATTTTAAGTAACCATTGATTTTCTAATGTTCCTGTAATTCCGTAAGTTCCAATAATTGTCCCTTTTGGATTTTCTGGAATTACTGCTTGAGCAAAAATTGGCACATTTGACGCACCTTTAAAAATAATTTCTTGGCTTTTCGGTTCTGTATAATTTAGTATTTTTTGCCAATTCTTGACCGAAACCCAAGCAGGATATAAAGTATTTAAGAAACCATTTTTCAAAAACCAAGGCGGTTGATAATAAGTTTGTACCATTATAATTAATGCTAAAATACAATATTATTTCTATTTACGAATATAACTTACCCTCATTTTTCAGAAAATCTTTAACGAGGGCGTGGAAACCATGCCCCTACAGTAAATGTATAGATATATTGTAGGGATTTGGTCACCAAATCCAAAAATCGATTTAGTTTAGCTCGATTATTACACAACTTCTCTTGTTTTTTCAATCCGCCTAACGGCAGTTTTAACTTAAAAATGATAGTTTTCTTTTTGAGAAAGAGTTAATCTAAAAGATTGATGAATCTCTGGGTGTTTATCTAAGATTTGACCATTTAATTTCTCAACTGCTTGTAATAATTCTTGTGGATGATAAATTAATTCATCGGGTTCATATTTAGCTAAAATTTTAGGCGAGTTAAACCCCCAACCGACAGCAATCATTTTAATATTACTTTTACGGGCTGCACTAATATCTCTAGTTTCATCACCCACATAAATTAAATTTTCTCTTTTAAATCGATTGGTTTTAATAATCTGATTAATGACTTTATCTTTACCAAATAAAGACGTATCACAATAAATCAATTTAAACAAATGATCTAACTCATTGTTTTGCAGAAAAGTAATGACATTCTTTTCTAGATTAGAAGTAATAATCCCTAATGTGTAGCCTTTTTTCTGTAGCTGATGCAAACAAGACGATAAACCGATAAATGGTTCCAAGGTAGAAATTTTTTTATTTAATTCAATTTTGACTCGTCTTAAAAGAAACGGAATTTGGAGAAGTGAAATTTGCGACTGTTTAATAATTTCTTTTGAACTCAAATTTTGAAAGCGTTCAATATCTTCTTCAGCAACAGGTTTATAGCCGAATTCTTCCGATAACTGATTAACAATTTCAATAAAAGTGTCACGAGTATCAGCGATCGTTCCATCAAAATCAAAGAAGATAATCTTAGCAGTCATGGTAGCTTAGTAAATAAAAAAGTTAAACATCAAGATTGGCGCGGGCATTACGTCGCCACATTTCGGGTTTAATTCGTCGTAACGCTGATCCTCTAAAGCGTTGATCCCACTCAGAAAATGATAGTTTTGCTAATTCGCTTAACTTGGGTGCAACATTATCAGGGTAAGGCTGAAAGTCATTGACATCTGTTTCAGTGGAAAATCGTTGATTCCAAGGACAAACATCTTGACAAATATCACATCCTGCTACCCATCCTGACAGTTTAGAAGCGATCGCCTCTGGTAACTGTTCCGCCCTATTCTCTATTGTATGATACGCAATACAGCGATTAGCATCGACGACAAACGGTTGAACAATTGCACCAGTCGGACAAGCGTCCAAACAACGGCGACAAGTGCCACAATGCTCTGTATGGGGAACATCAGGGATTAACACTAAATTCGTCAATACTTCCCCTAAGAATACCCAACTGCCGTATTCTCTGCTAATAACGTTACCATTCTTAGCAATCCAACCAATTCCCGCTTGTTGCGCCCAAGCCTTATCTTGAATAGGCCCAGTATCAACATAGAAACGGCATTGAATCCCTTCTTCTTGTGATTCTAGCCATTGACTCAGGGCTTTGAGTTTTTTTTGTAAAACTTTGTGATAATCTCTACCCCAACCATAACGAGAAATCTTAGCGTCTTCTTTGTCGGTTGAGTGTTGATGCGGTGTATAGTAATTTAACGCAACACAAATCACTGATCGCACTTCGGGAAAACATTCTTTTATATTTTGTCGTTTTGGGTTTTCCATCCATTCAAGATCTGCGTGATATCCCATCGCTAACCACGTTTGTAAGTGTTTTACCGCGCTTAGATCCTCATCTACCGCAGCTATTCCCACTTTGTGAAATCCCAACGCGATCGCTTGTTCTTTGATTTGCTGACTTGTGATCATTCCAAAGTTACAGTCACTTTTCTATATTGAGAAGGGTTACAGCATTAAGATTAGGGAAATAAAGTAAATTAAAGCATTGAATCAATTTACTCTCTATGATTTCGACTCAAACAATTATCGAAGGCATTACAGAACCCGTGATCCTAAACTACTTTTCCTATCTTAACGCGGGTAATTTTGAGGCGGCGGCTGATCTATTCGCCCTGAATGGTGTATTACTACCGCCCTTTGAGTCTCCTCTGGAAGGACGTGATGAGATCGTAGACTATTTAACTCTCGAAGCAAAAGGTTTAGAACTGTATCCCAAACAAGGTACAATTGAACTAACCGAAGACGGACAGACTAAAATCGTTGTTCTTGGAAATGTAAAAACGCCTCTTTTGGGTGTTAACGTTTCTTGGAACTTTATCCTAACCCCTAACTCAGAAATTGCTTTTGCTGAAATTAGGCTGCTTGCTTCCCTACAAGAATTGTTACACCTGAAAAAGTAAAAATCTTATCTTGTACTTCAAAAAAACTACAAAATCAAGCTAGGATAAATAAATAAGAAAATTTTAGATTTTATTAGATAGATAGCACTTGATCCAAGCAGAAACCCTCGATCTACTGGAATGGCATCGCCTTTGTCAGCATCTTTCCACCTTTGCGGCAACTAAATTAGGAGCGATCGCATCTCGCCAGCTTAAACTCCCTACCACTCAAGCAGAAAGTTTAGAACTGTTATCCCAGACTAAAGAAGTATATCAAATCGAACAACGTCCCAATGGTCGATTATCTTTTGATGGTATTACAGATATTGGCGAGGCGTTAGAACGGGCTAATATTGGAGGAATGCTTTCAGGACAAGAATTATTATCTATTGCGACTACTTTAGCAGGAGTTAGACGCTTAAGACGTATTATTCAAGATCAAGAAGATTGTCCGAGCTTAACTGAGTTAGTCGAAGAAATACGCACTTATCCTGAACTTGAACAAGAAATTTATCGATCTATCGAAGAAGACGGAACCGTAGCAGATCGCGCAAGTCCACAATTACGGGAAGTCAGGGGACAAATGAAAGTGATCCGAGAAAGGATCTACCGTAAACTCCAAGAAATTATGAGTAAGCAAGGGGGCGCAGTACAAGAAGCTGTGATTACCCAGAGAAGCGATCGCTTCGTGATTCCCGTTAAAGCCCCGCAAAAAGACCAAATACCAGGTATTATTCATGATACCTCAAATACTGGCGCGACATTATATGTAGAACCGCAGTCTGTTATTGAACAGGGTAACAAACTTAGACAGTTTCGCCGATCTGAACAAATAGAAGAAGAAATTATCCTGAGAAAATTATCAGAACAAGTTGCTACCTTTTTTCCAGACTTAGAATATCTCCTCGCAGTTGCCACAACTTTAGATCTAGCCACAGCCAGAGCAAGATATAGTTTATGGTTAGAAGCAAACCCACCGCGTTTTGTCGAACAAGATGAACCCGTTACCCTCAAACAGCTAAAACATCCGCTACTCGTTTGGCAACAACATCACGAACAAGGTAAAGCCGTTATTCCGATTAATGTACAGATTGTAACACCGATCAAAGTCGTCGCGATTACAGGGCCAAATACAGGGGGAAAAACCGTTACTCTAAAAACCTTTGGACTGGCTGCATTAATGGCTAAAGCGGGAATATTTGTCCCTGCGAAAGAACCTGTCGAAATTCCTTGGTTTGATCATATTTTGGCAGATATCGGGGATGAACAATCATTACAGCAAAGTTTATCGACATTTTCAGGACATATACGGCGAATTGTACGAATTTTAGAAGCCTTAAACACAGAAGAAGGGTCTAGCTTAGTTTTACTCGATGAAGTGGGGGCAGGAACTGATCCAGCAGAAGGAAGTGCCTTAGCGATCGCACTCCTGAAATATCTAGCAGATCATGTTACGCTATCGATCGCGACAACTCATTACGGTGAACTAAAAGCCCTTAAATATCAAGATCCTCGTTTTGAGAACGCCTCAGTCGAATTTAATGATCAAACTATTTCCCCGACTTACCGATTATTATGGGGTATTCCAGGACGTTCTAATGCTTTAACCATTGCCCAACGTTTAGGATTAAATCCAGATATTATTGATGATGCGAGAAGTCGAGTCGGTGGCTATACTGAAGATATTAACCAAGTGATCGCAGGTTTAGAACAACAACGCCGCGAACAAGAAGAAAAAGCCAAAGAAGCTACTCAACTCTTAAAGCAAACCGAGAAATTCTATACCGAAGTTTCCGAGAAAGCCACTTCTTTACAAGAACGGGAAAAAGAACTTAAACGAACTCAAGAAATTGAAATTCAAAAAGCCCTCGCCTTCGCTAAAGCGGAAATAGCCAAAGTTATCCGACAACTACAACAGGGAACACCCACCGCCCAAGATGCCCAAAAAGCCACCGAAGCATTAAAAGCCATTTCAGAACAATATTTACCGACTGCTACCAAACCCCAACAGACTTATAAACCGAAAGTGGGGGAACGAGTGAGAATTCCCAGTTTAGGGCAAACCGCAGAGGTGACGAATGTTTCTGAAGATGCGGGGACTGTTTCGATCAAATTTGGTTTAATGAAAATGACCATTAGCTTTACGGAAATTGAATCGTTAGACGGGAAAAAGGTGGAAGTCCCTGAGAAAGTCAAAGCGGTTCCCGTAACGCCTCCTTCTACTCCTATCGTCAAACCCCCGATTTTAGTTCGTACTTCACAAAATACCGTCGATATTCGAGGAAATCGTGTGATGGAAGCAGAATCAGCTTTAGAGAAGGCAATCTCTCAGGCGACCCAATCTGGCATTTTGTGGGTGATTCATGGCAAAGGGACGGGAAAACTACGTCAAGGAGTGCATGAATTTTTAGGACAGCACCCCCAAGTCGAACGCTTTGAAATTGCCCCACAAAACGAGGGAGGATCGGGAGTGACGATCGCCTATTTAAAATAACTTTTCTATAGCAGTTTGGTACTTTTACCCTTTTTAAAATGTATCTCTCATCCGTCGCTCAATGACTAGCTTGCTGCTCTCACTCTTTTAAAACCTATGCTTGGTTATTGTGACAAGGTCTCAATTTTATAATCATTATTTATAATTTATAGGCAGCAACGGGAGACCTGCAAACGCTTCGCCAACAGTCAAATAAGATTGAGTAAATAGACCAGGCATGGCACTATGTGTAGGGTACGGTAACGGAATTTTCCCAAATTCTCGCCTGCTTCCTAAAAAAAACAAGCGTTTTCGCAATTGAGGAACTCCAAAATCGGCAGAGAGCAGCAATCCTGTAGTAATTTCGTATTGCAGATCCTCCATACGTTTTATAATTTCAGATAAAAGGATGCCTCCGCCGACACCTTTTAAGTTTGGGACGTTTTCCATCACAAAAAATGTGGGACTTGAGTCTTCAATAAACCGAATAAACTCAAAGATCATTTGTCCGCGCTCATCATCAAGACCTTTCTGCTTGCCCGCCTGACTAAACGCTTGACACGGTGGGCCTCCAAAAACTAGATCTGGCCCTTTTGCCTCACCAGTTCTTGATTGCCAAAGCTTCAAAGGATTTGTAATATTTACGACGTTTTGATGAAGCACATCACAGCGTCCGTTGTAATAGCCGTCTAAAGTCTCGCAAGCATCAGCCCAAGAATCTATAGCTATTTGCGTCTTAATTCGACCAGTTTCATCAGCCCCTATATCCATTCCTCCTGCACCGCTAAAAAGGCTCATCGCTGTAAGATTTTGACCTACCTTGAACCCAACCTTTTCAGTATGTTGGATAATAGTTTGAAACACAGCCTTTGCTAATTGAACAGGAACAGCATTACCAACTTGTAATTGTGTGCTTGTAAGTGTACCCTTGAACTCCAGGCTATCGGGAAAGCCTTGCAACCTTGCTGCCTCTCGAACTGAAATATAGCGATTTTCATAAGGGTGAACAAACTTATTAAAAATGTAAGCCGTTACTGTTAGAGATGGCATTTCAGGGTTAAGTCTAATAATCCTGAGATTTGGCCCACCACAACGATTTTCATCTTCTTTTACATAGTAACGAAAACTTTCATGCCAGAGATCTTCTGGTAAATCTTGCATTTTTTGCCCGATTTTTAAAGCATTGATGCGTTGCTGTACATCTGAACCTACTTGCCGAGCAATGTGATTAGGGATGGAACTACTCTCTTGCTTAAAATCTAAAATTTTCCTTGATCCACTCGTCTCTTGCATAATTTTTCGTAAAGGAAATAATTCCATCACAAAGATTATACATATCTTGCTCTGGTGGCAACTCACTTGCTTTGGTAATTTCCTCCTTATCGCTGATTGTTGTCCAAACGATATCCAAAATATCTTTAAGGTAATCATCGTAATGACGAACTGAGTCAATGTTAGAAAGCAACGCCGTTTTCACAGTAATTTTACTCTTTACCTTCTTTGCTGACGCTCTAAGCTTGAGAACTTGGTAGATACCTTTCTTGATATCGTCTGTTCTGTCCATTCCCACGCTGGTCTTATTATCGGAAACCGACTCATACTCTTTCCCTTTCCCTCCACGTGTTTTAGGCCAATTATCTGGTCTGGGAACTGGCTTTCCACAGGCATTAGTCAACCAATATACAGAATCTCGCGCAGATCCTCTAATCCTCTTACCTTCGTCGTTGCTATATGCAGAAAAAGCTTTCTCCCAAAACTGAAAATAGCGTCCGAACAACTGTTTATCTTCATTAAACACACGAGACAATTGACGATAGAACCACTCTTCTATTGGCTGGCTATCTTTTACTCCTAAAGAGATAAGCTCAGGTTTCCACTTTGATTCCTCTATTTGTGGGAGCAAAAGGTGAAACTCAGACTTATCCAAAAATAAGTTGTCATGATCCTTATGTGGAAGTTTAACTACTTCTCCCTCATTGTTTTGAGCAGTTTGAATTTCGCAGGGAACGGCTAGAGCAAGAGTAGTAAGTGGTGCAGCCTTCACCTCACCAATAAGAACAATGTTATTTTGCTCGTCCCACACAACAAGATCTATTTGTTGAGCATCCCACCACACTTTGAGAGCCCGCTTGTTCCGCTTAAAAAGACAGGTTAGGAAAACTCCTAATAACTTCTGCGTAACTCTCCCTATAGTGTCTGATGGAGGCTTTTTCCCTTGATGAAAGTGAAACTCGCTATTTAGTATGCAACAAGGGCAAGTATTAGTATAGTGGTAAATTAGTAAGGGTGAATCGTTTGGGTTTGGGCAGTAAAGCCACTCATCAGACTTGACATTTTTGTAGTATTCTGCGGCAACTAAAAGATCGAAGGCAGCAGCTAGAGAGTAACCTAATAGTGACGAATTGGACTCACAGTGTTTAAATGCAAGCTCAACTAGCAAATCGGCAAGCTCTTTTTCATACTCTTGTAATTCAATAAGTTTTACCTTCTTAATATCTATTTTTACAGCTTCAAGGACTTTGAAAAGTTCCTCCTCTTTACTCTTTACATCAGTGTTTTCAACATTTTTTTGCTTCTTTTTATTAGTTGCCATAAAGATTTATTGAATAAAATGGAGTTTTCGTAGCATTGATACAGATACTGATATTACGCTTAAAAAGTAGTCACAACAATTGTTTGAAGTGTAAAAACAAGATATGCACAAAATTTATCATGATGTAAAGTTTGATAAATTAGATAAGGATTTCGACTTTTTAGGATCATCCGCTTCTATTATAGGCAAAAACTTACGTTTTGCAGCATATTATAGCTATCTTGGCTAAATATCTTGATCTCATACCCACAACATTTCCTTAACTCTCATGAACAAATAAGAATCTATGTCAGCACGCATTAGGAGCAAGAGTTACACTTAATAAAGGTAAACGAGTGTGTCAAGTATAAGGATGGTAAAACCTACCCCATCGAGCCTATGGTAAAAAGAGGGTTATTGACTAAAATCTCACCCGTTCGCCAGAAAAATTCACCCTAATGATCGTGTAATAATCGAGAAACGCGCCTCCGTCTTTTTTTGCCATGTCGATCATCGTTGTTGACAATCTTAGTAAAACTTACCCAGTAGCTGAACTTTCTGAAATGTTATCGCTACAAGAAAAGCTCACTCAACCTGTGCGTAAGTTGTCGCTCGGTGAGAGAATGAAAACAGAGTTACTCGCTGCATTATTGCATCATCTTCATGTAGAACGCTTTGAAATTGCCCCACAAAACGAGGGAGGATCGGGAGTGACGATCGCATATTTAAAATAATTGGGTATATTATAAATTCGTTAGAGTCATGCTGAAAATTAACAATTATTAATAAATATTTGATTGATTAACTTTACATTTCTTACGTTTTTTTAAGAATAAATGTTATTTGTAGCCAATCTCTTGAATCAAAAACATTCAAGAGAAAAAGAAAATATTTTTGGTTATTTTATATCTTTGGTAAGAAGACAAATGTCGATTAAAAAAATAATATAGAAGAAAGAATAACTTGCTAAAACATAGACAAATGAGTCTAAAAATAGCAGAATCAATTAAAAAACTATAAGGAGAACAATAACAATGCTGAATAAATATCAAAAAGGAGGTCGGCATACTCAACTGAGTTTTCTCGCTATTGCCTTAACAGTAATACTTCTTCCTGCTTGTGCTAATAATAGTCAACGTGCCGAAGTTTCTGAAACAACGCCAGCAGACAAAGAAAGCGTTACTCCCGCCAAAGTTAGTAATAAAACAGATGATCTTATTGGAGAACTGGTCACTGTCAGAAGTCAACCGATTAATAAAATCAGTGATAATGTTTTTACAATTACTGACCAAAAAGTATTTGGTGGTGAAAGAATTGTCGTAGTCAATAATAGTGGTGTGCCTGTTAACTTACCTATCCCACAAGATGCGAAATTGCAAGTCACGGGTACGGTTGATAAGTTTGATGTTAATGCACTCAAGCAAAAATATAAAGCAGATTTAGGTGAATCGAGTTCGTATCAAGAATATGCAGGTATGCCAGTAATAGTTGCACGTTCAGTTGCATTAGCACCAATACCTGGGGAAATTGGCGAAAATCCACAGCCTTACTACAATAAAGTTATTGCCGTCCCAGCAGAAGTTAAGCAAATCTATGGTAGTGCTGGAGCATTTGTTCTCGAAGACAATACAATACTGGGTAATGAGCCACTTTTAGTTTTAGTCACTAATCAACTCAAGGATCAAGTTCCGATTAAACAAGGGGATAAAATTGTCGCTACTGGTACACTGCGTCCGTTTGTTGCTGCCGACATAGAAAGAGAATACAATTATGTTTGGGATGCCCAGTTAAGACAACAATTAGAAACAGATTATGCTCAAAAACCTGTACTAATTGTCGAAGGGATTTATCTATCTGCATTGCCTCTAAATGCGGATTAATATTAAGTTGCTTCAATTCATTTAGAACAATAGCGAATCATTTTGTAAAGGCTTGTTAAGCAAGTCTTTTTTTTAATGTAATTGACGAAAAATCTAACGTAAGCCAGAACAACTTCAGTAGTTAATCGTGTAATAATCGAGAAACGCGCCTCCCTCTTTTTTTGCCATGTCCATCATCATTGTTGACAATCTTAGTAAAACGTACCCAGTAGCGGTTAAAGAACCTGGACTAAAAGGAACTATTACCCATTTCTTTAAACGCACTTATCGGCAAATTAAAGCGGTACAGAATGTCTCGTTTACCATTGAACCAGGGGAAGTGGTTGGGTTTCTAGGCCCCAATGGTGCAGGAAAAACGACTACATTAAAGATGTTGACTGGGTTAGTATATCCATCAAGTGGACGAGTCAGAGTCGCGGGTTATGTTCCATTTAATAGACAACCTCAGTTTTTAAAACAAATGAGTCTGATTATGGGGCAAAAACAACAATTATTATGGGATTTACCCGCTTTAGACTCTTTAAGAATTAATGGGGCGGTTTATAATCTTCCTGAGTCGGTTTTTGAGAAGCGTTTAGGTGAACTTTCTGAAATGTTATCGCTACAAGAAAAGCTCACCCAACCTGTTCGTAAGTTGTCTCTCGGTGAGAGAATGAAAGCAGAATTACTTGCTGCATTATTACATCATCCTCAAGTCTTATTTTTAGATGAACCGACACTAGGACTCGATGTTAACGCGCAAGCTGCGGTAAGAGAGTTTTTAAAAGAATACAATCAACGATATCAAGCAACGATTCTTTTAACCAGTCACTATATGGCTGATATTACTGCTTTGTGTAAGCGCGTGTTGCTAATTCATCAAGGAAATTTGATGTATGATGGTAGCCTCGATGGTCTATTAGAACGGTTTTCCCCCTGTCGAGAAGTTAAAATCGAATTAGCTTATGAAGTGAGTGAAGTTCAATTACGTTCCTATGGCGAGATCGTTAGTATTGAAGGAAAAGAAGTAAGATTAGTGGTACCTCAAGAAAAGTTAACCAGTGCGATCGCATCTATTGTTTCAGAATTAGATATTATTGACTTGAGTATTAATGAGCCACCCATCGAAGAGATTATCGGTCGTCTGTTTCAAACGGGAGTGGTAGCCTAATGAAGTGGTTTTATCGCACCATGACGACGTTACTGACAACCTATTATGCTCATATGATCGAGTATCGTGCCGAAATATTTTTATGGGCATTAGCAGGGTCATTACCATTAATTTTAATGGGAGTTTGGATACAAGCGGCTCAAAATGGGGGAAGATTTGGTTTAGATTCGGTGCAATTTGCCCGCTATTTTTTTGCTGTTTTTTTGGTGAGACAGTTTACGACGATTTGGGTAATTTGGGAATTTGAACGGGAAATTGTCGAGGGAAAGCTTTCTTTTAGGTTACTACAACCGATCGATCCGATTTGGCATCATATAGCGCGTCATATCTCTGAAAAAATGACTCGTATCACTTTAGTGGTCGTTTTTCTAGGTCTTTTCTTTCTCCTCTATCCTCAAGCATTTTGGATACCTAAACCACAAAATATTCTTTTATTCCTCGTAGCTGTTGTGATGGCTTTCACGGTTCGGTTCTTGATGCAGTATAGTTTCTCGATGTTAGCATTTTGGACAGAACGAGCCAGCGCGATCGAACAATTCTGGTTTTTGTTTTATCTATTTTTATCAGGGATGATTGCACCCTTAGAAGTATTTCCCCCACAAGTTCGCGCAATTGTAGAATGGACACCGTTTCCCTATTTAATCTATTTTCCCAGTGCGATTTTAATTGGATTACCCGTTAATTTTGTACAAGGAAGCTTAATCATGGTGGGTTGGGGTGTGGTCTTTTTCTTTTTGTATCGTTGGTTATGGCGCAAGGGGCTTAAACGATATTCTGGAATGGGAGCCTAGAAATCGATAGGGTGTAGCGATGTTCAATATAAGACATCCCTTTAAAATATGAGCGATAATAGAGAATTGTCATACAATTAAAACCGACGAAAGTAGGATTAAGCAAACGTGACGGATACTAATTTAGATTTACTTGCATTGAGTGATCCAACAGTAGCAGCGATGATCGATCGTGAGTTACAACGTCAACGGGATCACCTAGAATTAATTGCTAGTGAAAATTTTACCTCGGCTGCGGTGTTAGCGGCACAAGGTTCGGTTTTAACCAATAAATACGCCGAAGGACTCCCGAAAAAGCGTTATTACGGGGGATGTGAATTTGTCGATCAAGTTGAACAATTAGCGATTGATCGTATTAAACAATTATTTGGGGCCGCCCATGCGAATGTACAACCTCATTCGGGCGCACAAGCTAACTTTGCGGTGTTTCTTTCTCTCCTCAAACCGGGTGATAAAATCATGGGGATGGATTTATCTCACGGTGGACACCTAACACATGGTTCTCCCGTTAACGTTTCAGGATTATGGTTTGATGTCGTGCAGTATGGCGTTAATCCATCCACAGAAAGACTCGATTTTGATTTAATTCGAGATATTGCCCTCAAAGAACGTCCAAAACTTCTCATTTGCGGTTATTCTGCTTATCCAAGAATCATTGACTTTGAAAAATTCCGCGCTATTGCCGATGAAATTGGGGCCTATTTAATGGCGGATATTGCCCACATTGCGGGTTTAGTAGCGACAGGTCATCATCCTAACCCGATTCCTTATTGTGATGTGGTAACAACGACGACACACAAAACCCTCAGAGGGCCAAGAGGGGGTTTAATTATGACTCGTGATGAAGATTTAGGCAAAAAATTTGATAAAGCAGTATTTCCCGGTACTCAAGGCGGGCCACTAGAACACGTGATCGCTGCCAAAGCGGTCGCGTTCGGAGAAGCCCTTAAACCTGAGTTTAAAATCTATTCAGGGCAAGTGATCGCCAATGCTCAAGCTTTAGCCCAACAACTCAATCAACGGGGCTTTAAATTGGTTACAGATGGGACTGATAATCATTTAATGCTAGTCGATTTGCGATCGATTAACATGACAGGAAAAGTAGGTGATCAATTACTCAGTGGTGTGAATATTACCGCCAATAAAAACACCGTTCCTTTTGATCCAGCATCCCCCTTTGTCACCAGTGGTGTTCGTCTAGGATCTCCTGCGATGACGACTCGTGGCATGAAGGAAGCCGAATTTACTGAAATTGGTAATATTATTGCAAATCGCTTACTCAACCCCGAAGATGAAGCAGTACAACAAGATTGCTTAAGCAGAGTGGCTAAACTTTGTGCTAACTTCCCGCTTTATCCTCATCTGACAATTCCAGTACCTGCGATCGTATAAAATCTCGTTCAAACGTCTGGGATTAAGGTAAACTTCACATGAGACCCTTAATCCCATTTACCCCCAACAGCTAAGATGTCTGGAGATTTATATCATCTCGTTGCCTTTCTGATTTCTCATGTCGTCGTTTTGTGGAGTACCCCGCTTGTCAAAACGGTTGGCCTCAAAAGTGGTTATGTTGACCAACCTGGCGATCGCAAAGTCCATCAACAGCCAATGGTTCGTTTAGGTGGTGTTTCTATTTTTTTGGGTACCTTGACTGCTTTACTGATTATATGGTGGTTAGGGGGTTTTAAAGGTTTACCACCGAATCGTGAATGGGAAGTTTGGGGGGTAACCGTCGGCGGACTAGCTTTCTTTTTAATTGGATTAGCCGATGATTTATATAATCTTTCTCCCCTGTCTCGTTTAGCGATGCAAGTGGTTGTCGCTTCTTTAGCCTGGGTTGTCGGTGTAAAAATAGATTTTCTTTCAGTTCCGTTTTTCGAGTTAATACATATCGGTTGGCTAAGTCTTCCTATTACCGTTCTTTGGCTAGTCGGGATGGCAAATGCAATTAATTGGATTGATGGGTTAGATGGATTAGCTGCTGGAGTCGCGGGGATTTCTTCGGTGGTCTTATTTATGGTAACGTTGGTTATGCACCAACCCGCCGCCGCAATTATCGCCGCAGCAATGGCAGGAGGGGCTTTAGGGTTTTTACGTTATAACTTTAATCCCGCACAGATTTTTATGGGGGATGGTGGGGCTTATTTTATGGGTTTTACCCTCGCAGGCGTGGCAGTGATTGGTTTAGTAAAAACAACGGCAGTTACAACCATTGCAGTGACGGCGGTTTTATTACCCTATCTGATTCTTGCGGTTCCCATTCTCGATATGTCTAGTGTGATTATTTCGCGCATCAGTCAAGGAAAATCACCCTTTTTAGCAGATAAACGCCATTTACATCATCGTTTACTCAAAGCGGGTATCTCTCATCGTCTGACGGTTCTTTTTATCTATGCGTTGACTTTTTGGGTAGGAAGTTTAGCATTAGGTTTTTCTAATGTTCCAAGTGGTTGGGGATTTGCGATCGTTGCGACGTTATTATTAGGCTATGTCAGTTGGCAAGTGCGGCGCAATAGTCGTTTAGGAGAATAGATTTTAGAGGGCAAAACAGACCCCCTTTCTTCTTATTTTTTAGTCGCAATGCACATAAAAGACATTGCCGCTTCCGATGAATTGGGATTCATGCCAGATAAACGCTGTAAAATGCGCCAACGAAGTTCAGATTGTCCGTAATTCCCTTGTAAGGCTTCCGCACCTACATTGTGATTGTGTGGATAAAGCTTAACCTCAAATCCCATCGGTTCTAAAACATTATAATAGAGGTCTGGAGTTACGCCATCCCCTGGTTCTTCGCCATGAACTTCGCTTGCAATCATCCATTTTTGTTGTTCTGTGTTTGCATGAGGCCCGCGCTTGATTAACTGCCACAACTTTAGGCGAAATTGCCAAATAAAATGAGCAATACCTTTTAAATCTTTAGAACTCAGTTGCTGATCGCGATCAGTGATTAATTTACCACCAGGACGTACTAAACGAGCCGCTTCTTGTAAAACTTTACTCATGTCATCGCAATGATGCAAGGAAGCATTAATGGTCACAATATCAGCAAAGCCTGATTTTAATGGAAGTTGATGAGCATCGGCCAAGATTGGTATATAATCCAACTCACGGGCTAACTCTAATGAACCTTTTGCGACATCGACCCCAATAATTAGTTTAGGAGAACCGCCTAAGGTGGCTAAAAGATTCCCAGGTCCGCAACCAATATCGACTACGATTTTATCATCCCAACTCTCTAGTGCTGCTTGCCACAGAGAGCGAAACGCTTCATCTCGATGACAAGCGTCTAAGTATCCTTTTGCCCAAAGTGGATGACTGAAGTAATAGCTATTCGCTTCTAGTCCAGGAGTTGGATTAGCGATCGGAAAAGTCAAAACCCCATCTTCCCAAGAACCTGATTCTGTTAAATACTGCTCAATCAATAAATTAGATGTAACTGTCACGATATTTTACTCCTACTTTTAAATCATTTAAGTACTGCCGCTTTCATTTAATATTTAATTTTAAACATCATTTATTATTATTCTGTAACGCTTAATCCTCGAAATTTAAAAAACTTAAAATTTATTAAACATTTTTAATAATCATACGAAATGATTTATTTATAGCTGGAATCTAAGCAGAATAAGTGTTTGAGTAGCCAGAAAGACAAACACAAAGCTTTTTAAGTCAAGTCATTTTTAAAAAATAGCTATTTAGTTAATTGGTGAACTGATGATATTTGTAATTAATTTACTGTGATAACTCAACTGAGTCTACAAATATTTTATTGATCGAGCAAAAAAATCTGCATTTAATAAGAAAGCCTCTCTTGAGTTAGGTGTTACGCTAGATTGACACTCTTTTACGCGACAATGGTTGAAGGGGTTAGTCGGATAGATGTAATTATGAGTGTTGAACTAATTTGTGTGGGAACGGAATTACTGTTAGGCGATATTCTCAATAGTAATGCTCAGTATTTAGCCCAAGAATTTGCTAAACTCGGCATCCCGCACTACTATCAAAGTGTGGTCGGTGATAATATCAGTCGCATCCATCAAGTGATTGATTTAGCGTGTCAAAGATCCTCAATTTTGGTCTTTACTGGTGGTTTAGGCCCAACACCCGATGATTTAACAACAGAGGCGATCGCATCTTATTTTAAGACACCCCTGATTGAAGATCCCGATGTTCTCCACAATATCCAACATAAATTTAACGCAGTAGGTCGAGTCATGACCCCCAGTAACTGCAAGCAAGCTTTAATTCCTCAAGGGGCAAGTGTACTACCCAATCCTTCGGGAACAGCACCTGGAATGATTTGGCAACCGCGACCTCATTTAATCATTTTGACTTTCCCTGGTGTTCCTTCAGAAATGAAACGGATGTGGCACGAAACCGCCGTCCCCTATCTAAAAGAACAAGGATGGGGAAAAGACATTATTTATAGTCGTGTGATGAGATTTCGCGGTATTGGAGAATCGGCACTTGCTGAAAAGGTGGGAGATTTACTCAATTTATCTAATCCTACCGTAGCTCCTTACGCTTCAATGGGAGAAGTCAAGCTAAGAGTATCCGCAAAAGCCAAATCTGAAACCGAAGCTATTACCTTAATTGAACCTGTAGCCGAAAAAATCAAAGAAATTGCAGGATTAGATTATTTTGGTTCAGATACAGATACTCTCGCGTCGGTAGTTGGTCAACTTTTGCGAGAAGCGAAACAGACTCTTAGTGTCGCCGAATCTTGTACAGGTGGAGGTTTAGGCGAAATGTTGACGACGATTGCGGGAAGTTCAGATTACTTTTATGGTGGTGTGATTTCTTATGATAATAAGGTTAAAATCGCTCTTTTAGACGTGAATCAAAACGATTTAGAGCAATACGGGGCTGTGAGTGAAATTGTTGCGCGGGCAATGGCTAAAGGAGTTAAAACTAAGCTAGGAACGGATTGGGGAATTAGTATTACTGGAATTGCGGGGCCAGGTGGAGGAAGTGAAGCTAAACCCGTCGGACTGGTTTACATCGGTTTTGCGACTCCAGATGGTAGGGTAGAAGCGCACGAATATCGTTTAGGACAACAAAGAGAACGAGAAACCATTCGCTATATCAGTTCTTGCATTGCTCTTGATGGTTTACGTCGTCTACTAATAAAAAAATTAGAAAAAAAATTGTAATTAATCCTACCCTTCTCTAAGAAACATATGTTAATCTTTATGTAGACACTTACTATTACCCAGCTTGTCGCCTTGAGAGGTCAGACACTAATTATCAAAATTTCTTTGATAAGATGTTTCTAGATTTGACAAGCTAATCAAGATCACTCTTTCTACAGTAGAGGAGCCGTCTGACTGATGGACTACATAGATCAATTGTTGGAAAAGATTAGAGAATGGGCGCGCAGAATCGTTGAAACCCTTTTCGGCCCTGAAGCGGAACCCGAACCCGAATTAATTCCAATACCAGTAAGAGAACCTAGACAACGCTAACCCTAATAACGCTAACATAGATAAAATAAGATAATAACAATAAAATATTTTGGAAAAGTATAGTATTTTGGTTTTGCATGGGCCCAATCTTAATTTGTTGGGAAAGCGAGAACCAAATTTATACGGCAGTCTTACGCTAAATGAAATTAACCTTCTCTTAACTGAGGAGGCTAATTCTTTGGGAGTCACCCTAGCAACGCTACAATCAAATCATGAAGGGGTATTAGTTGATGCCATTCATGAAGCTTTGGGAACCCATCAAGGAATTGTGATTAATGCGGGTGCTTATACTCATACGAGTGTAGCGATTCGAGATGCTTTACTAGGGGTAAAAATTCCTGCTGTAGAAGTCCATTTAAGTAATATTTATCAGCGCGAAAGTTTTCGACATCATTCTTATATTGCACCTGTAGTGATTGGTCAAATTAGCGGTTTTGGTGCAGATAGTTATAAATTGGGATTAAGAGCGATCGTCAATTATTTACAAAAATTATGATTAATATGAGTTATCAAAGTTAAGGTGGCTCAAAAAATATTACGAAAACCCATTGATCAAAAACTAAGAACATCAAAGATAGATATGATTAATGTCAGTTGTTTAACCTAACCACCGCTCGTGAATCTGCTAAAATCATCTTTTAGTCTACTTATTTTAGTAGTCAAAATTTATTTTGTTTTTGTATTATGTAATACAGACAAAATCCTAGCCCAAAATTTAACCAATGGTCAACAAACGACCCAAATTCCTCCTAGAGTTATTCCCCCTAGACCACCAGAACCACCGTTACCCACACCCCAACCGTTACCCGAAGTTCCTTTAGAAACGCCTTCCCCAACACCTCCTATTACTCCCGACCTTCCTCAAATACCAGGAAATATTACGGTTATTCAGTTTATTTTTGAGGGAAATACGGCTTTTAGTAACGAAGAACTGACCGCAGTTACCGCACCTTTTACCAACCGTCCGATTACTTTTGCAGAACTCTTACAAGCTGAAGCGGCAGTAACAAAATTTTATACGAATGCAGGATATATTAATTCTGGTGCAGTGATTCTGGCTAATCAGACTTTAAATCAAAATGGGGCGATCGTCAAAATTCAGATTATTGAAGGTGGTCTAGAAGATATACAAGTAACCGTCGATGGACGACTAAAACCCGAATATATTAGGAGTCGTTTAGCCTTAGCAACCACAAAACCCCTTAATCAAAATCGTTTATTAGAAGCACTACAATTATTACAACTTAATCCCCTGGTTGACAATATCTCAGCCGAATTGTCTACAGGTTCGCGTCCAGAACTGAGTTTATTAACCGTTCGCGTTAAAGAAGCAGATACCTTTAATCTAGAATTAGTGGCAGATAATGGCAGAAATCCCAGTGTAGGAAGTTTTCAAAGAGGACTGCGTATTATTGAAGATAATGTACTCGGTTATGGTGATGGTTTTTTCTTAGAGTACATAAATACTAATGGCAGTAATAATCTTGATCTACGTTATAGCATCCCGATTAACCCGCGCAACGGTACAGTTATTCTAGCAGGTGGCATTAATTATTCTAGAGTTATTGAAGATCCATTTGATGAACTTGATATTACGGGGAATTCCGCTTATTTTGAGTTAACAATACGACAACCTATGATTCAAACGCCTAAACATGAATTTGCTTTAGGAGTTACTGCTTCACATCAAGAAAGTAACAACGAAATTTTAGGGATTAATTTTCCGCTTTCACCAGGTGCGGACGAAAATGGACAAACGCGCATTTCGGCACTACGTTTTTTTCAAGAATGGTTACAACGTAGCCCTCAAGATGTTTTGGCGGTTCGTTCTCAATTTAACGTCGGTCTTGGTATTGGTTCTACTGTGAATGCACATTCCCCCGATAGCCTGTTTTTTAATTGGCGCGGACAAGGGCAATATGTCAGACTTTTAGCACCAGATACATTATTTGTAGTACGTTCTGATCTACAATTGGCGGATCGAGCCTTAGTACCCTTAGAACAATTTGCTGTAGGTGGTTTGTATAGTGTGCGCGGCTATCGTCAGGACTTGTTATTAACTGATAATGGCTTTTTTACGACTGCGGAGGTGCGTTTACCGATTTTACGGGTTGCAAGTATCCAAGGAGTGTTACAGGTTGTGCCATTTGTAGATGTTGGCGTTGGTTGGAATAATGGAAATAATTCAATTCCTACTCCTAGTCCGAATACTTTAGTCGGTGTTGGTTTAGGTTTACAATGGCAAATGAGCGATCGTCTAACAGCGCGTTTTGATTGGGGAATACCTTTAATAAGGGTAAATCAAAGTAATGATACTTTACAAGAACAAGGGTTATATTTTTCGCTGAATCTTAGTTTGTTTTAGGAATAAAACTTTAAAACCCCTTTTTACCTCCCCCTAACCCCCTCCTGTGAGGAGAGGGAAATATAAGGAAGACCTATGAAATTAAAGGGGTAAGGTTTGTCGATTTTGATTTTAGCCTGCGACAGCTTCAGTAGCGACGGGATAAACGCTAACTTTATACCGTTTTCTGTCTTTGTGTTCAAAGGTTACTACACCATCAGTTAAAGCATATAAAGTGTAATCTTTGCCACAACCGACATTATTACCAGGATGAACGCTACTACCCCGTTGACGGATAATAATATTACCAGCTTTAACAACTTGACCACCATAACGCTTGACACCTAGACGTTTGGCTGTAGAGTCACGACCGTTACGTGTACTACCTGTACCTTTCTTATGAGCCATTTTTTTCTCCTTTAATTATTAATCGATGTTTGTTATTCTTCTTCTGTAGACGAATTAGTTAGAACAACACGTTTTAGATCTGTTTCTACCATAGCTAAAACTTCACCATTGACGCTAATGGAGTTAATCATAAAACGGGTTAACTCCTGACGATGACCCCGTTTTTTGCGGGTTTTCTTTTTGGGTTTCATTTTGTAGACGAGGATTTTTTTGCCTCTGCGGTGGTCTAAAACCGTTCCTTCGACCACTGCACCTTCTACAAAAGGCTGTCCTACCGTTACTTCATCATCATGACTGATTAAAAGAACTTTATCAATCGCCAAAGTTTCGCTTGCTTCAACGTGTAAACGTTCTATATCATAAAAGCGTCCAGGTTCTACTTTTAGCTGTTTGCCGCCTGTTTCAATTATTGCGTAACTCATAAAAACACTTCTTTTTTGATTTGCCGTACAGGTATCTAGATCACGTTGGATCTAAAATTTGCCCATGTCTGAACCTGATCCGAGCAGGAATTAGACACACAATCTATAATTATCTAAGATTTGTTACAACTCTGTCAAGTTTTATCCAGTTAAGTTTGATTCAACGGAGAGGGAGAGATTCGAACTCTCGGAAGGTTTCCCTTCACTCGATTTCAAGTCGAGCGCATTAGACCACTCTGCCACCTCTCCAAAGATCCGTATTATAGCAAAAAATGAATTAAACTGCTTGAGGAATATTTTCTTGTGTCGAGTAGATTAAGTTTTGCTCAACCGTCTGATACTCTGAATTCAGCCAAACTAGACTTACTTGTGTAACTTTCAAAAGTTCAAGCGTTACAATCGAGTAATTTCGCAGTTTTTGCCCATTTTTATCGATGATACGCGGAACTCTAGCTGCATTCAAGTAGATCGTTTCTAAATCGCTCTGAATTTGGGTTCTGAGTCGAGTTTGAGTATGTCTCAGACGATGGTGCATATGACCAAATGTAACGAGGGGAATGCTTTTACCCATTTGTCGAGTCAGTGCGATCGCTTCTGCAAAATCTGGATCACCGTGATCTCCTCCTATCGGTTGCCAGTCTTTTCCACAAATATCTTCTGCTTGTTCACCGAGTCCAAAAGGGCCATTATGTCCTAAAAAAATCAGCGTATCAAATGCTGTATTTTCTACCTGTTCGATGATTCTAGCGGTAGACTCAGTAAAATTCTTGATCCCGTAACGAGTCTGGAGAAACGTTTTATTTTTCCAGTCAGAACCACCCCAACTAAAAGGACGACTTCCGACAATAGATAACCCAAACTCAGGAAAATCCAGTTTTCCATATCCGACATGAGCATCGGCTAATAAATTTAATTGCTCTTGTACCCTGTCTTCCTTATCATGATCGTAGGGTGATTGTTTGCGTCCCCATGATGAGGCGGTATACCAAGCGTCATGATTTCCCATGATCGCTGCTTTAGGCAAATCTAGAGATGCAATTCTACGCACAATATTAACAGATTCATTACCGAAATCACCCACAAATAAAGCTAAATCGACTCCTAAGTGTTTGAGGGTAAGATTATCTTGTTCTTCCCATTGATCGTGGATGTCTCCAACTACTGCAATTTTAATCTGATTTTTTAACTGACTGGTCATTCCCATGAACGTGAGGTGCTATTTATTCTTATGATTGTATCCTATCCTTCCTCAAAGGCTGTGGAGGGGTGAATCGCTACTTGACTTGACTAAAAAAAATCGCCGCTAAAATAATTAGACCCAATAAAGCTAAAGGTACCCAAAGAGCCGATAATTCGATCATTAAAGTCTTCATTTAAAAATATGTCTTCTCATGATATTGTAACTTGGTTAAAAGAACGCACTAATCTAACTGTTTTGAGTGATGAGGTGTTAAATGCGATCGCAACTCAACTCGAACAACAAACAATACCTATCTATCAAGATTTAGCGATAGAAGATGCTAAACCTGATGGGATATATATTCTTCGTTCAGGATGTCTAGAAAGTAATAGTAAACAAATGCGATCTGTGGGTTTACTTGCAGGTTCTATCATCAATATAAAATCAGTTTTACTAAATCAACCCTCACTAGAGACGATCACAACTTTAAGTGACTCTAATGTGTGGTTTCTCAGTTCACTAAAATTACAAGAATTGGTTAAACAATACTCAGAAATTTCTCAGGCTTTTTCACAGCAACTCGCTAAAGAACTTGACGAAATCTCTCAAAAATTAACTTTTGAACAAGAAAGACAAAATTTATTAAGATCCTATGTCGTTCCTCGTGCAAAACGGGGAATTGTGGGCAAAAGTCGTTATGCAGAAAGATTAAGAACTGAAATTAAGCAAGCTTTTCAAAGTCATCAAAATGTGATAATTTTTGGTGAACCAGGTCTAGAGAAAGATAACATAGCTGCTTTAATCCATTATGGCTCTGCAAGTCGTCATCAACCCATTATTAAAGTCAATTGTTCAACACTTAAAGTTAATGGTGTTGAATTATTTGGACAAGAGGAAGGAAAAATCGGTTTATTAGAAGCATTAGGTGAAGGGACTTTAATTTTAAATAATATACAAGAACTTCCAAAAGAATCATTTCCCTCTATTATTGAATTACTCAAAACCAATACCTATAAACCTGTTAGTCGCTTTAATCAATCAGCTTCAGAAAAAATAAGTCAAGCTAGAATTATCATGATTTCTGAGAAAACTTTACCAGAAATTGATCCACTGGTAGGACATTTGATTAAAGTACCACCTTTACGAGTTAGGAAAGCAGATATAGAAGACCAAGTTAAATATTATATTAATATATTTTGTCAAAGAAAAGGAGTTAAACGCCCCATTGTTACACCAGAAGCAATTAGAAAGTTACAAGCTTATGATTTTCCTAATAATTTAAGAGAATTAGAAAGTTTAGTCGAACGTTCTCTGATTCAATTAGGCGGAAATAAGGTCATTACTGAAGAAATTATCTGGCCCTCGCAAAATAAGAAAAAACAATTTCGGATCAATTTATTAAATACTTATCCTAGATTACGTCAATTCTTAAGGAGTCCTTGGTGGACAGATTATATTAATTATCGGTTTACTACTTTTGCGTTTGCAATTGTTGTTATTCTCCTATTTATTGGGCCACAAACCAGAGATAAAAATTTTGCATTAAACTTATTTTGGGCTTGGTGGTGGCCATTAATTTTAATTGGTTTTCCTTTTGTTGGTCGTGTTTGGTGTTCGGTTTGTCCTTTTATGATTTATGGCGAAATTACACAAAAACTTTCTTTAATGTTATTTCCTAGACAACTGAAAAAATGGCCTAGACAAAGTGCTGAAAAATGGGGAGGCTGGTTTTTATATGGATTATTTGTTTTAATTTTACTCTGGGAGGAACTTTGGAATTTAGAAAATACAGCTTATTTATCTTCTTGTTTATTGTTATTAATTACTGCGGGCGCGGTGATTTTTTCCAGCATTTTTGAAAGACGTTTTTGGTGTCGCTATTTATGTCCTATTGGTGGCATGAATGGAATGTTTGCTAAACTTTCAATGACTGAATTAAGGGCGCAACAGGGAACTTGTTCTGCTGAATGTACGACTTATCAATGTTATAAAGGTGGGCCACAAAAAGGCGAAGGAATGGAAACAGATGGCTGTCCTTTATATTCCCATCCTGCACAATTAGAAGATAACCGCGATTGTGTTTTATGTATGACTTGTTTAAAAGCGTGTCCTCATCGTTCAGTTGAATTTAATTTACGATTCCCTGGAATTGAATTGTGGACAACTCATGTAGCCAGAAGTTATGAAGTTGCACTACTATTTTTATTACTCGGTGCGGTCTTTTTACATCATTTATCTGAAATTTTATATCAATTTAATTTGAATGTTGATTTGGATGTATTTTGGATTCATGCAGTAATTTCAACTATTGTTTTATTATTTCCAGTAACTATACCTTTTCTTGCACAAAAAGTTATTAAAATATTTATTCAAACCAAAAAAGCTTGTAAATCTCTTTCATTTATTCAATTAGCTTACGGTTATTTGCCTTTAGTTTTAATGGGTAATCTTGCACATTATTTAAAATTATGGTTAGGCGAAGCTGGAAGAATCTTACCTGTTACTTTTGCTACTTTTGGATTTTCAGGTGAAAGTTTACCGATTTTTGTCGCACATCCTGCTGTTATTTCTTTTCTACAAGGTTCAGTCCTCATCATCGGTGTGATTACATCTATTATCCTGACGCAAAAAATCGCCAAACAGTCTTTTAAATTATTAATCCCTCAGCATTTATCTATTATTTTAATTACCTTGATGCTTTGGCAAGTTGTCGTCGGATTTTAAACGGTATTTAAACCATTACGGTAAAAAAACTAACTTTTATTGTTATTAATTATCAATTAATTTAATATTCTTTTAACTTAAAGATAATTTATTGCAATAATTTTATCTTTAATCTTGCTAAAGATGGATTAACATCACTTTATCTAAAACCGCTTAATTAAAAGCTTTCACGCTAATCGAGCCTTTTTGTACTAATTTTTTTAGTATATTTTAATCCGTTTTCTTCTATCTAGAGGCTGATTGCTTAATGACATTAATTTTCAATAAAATAGAGAAAGAAGAGTTAAAACAAGACTGTTCAAACTTACTAATAAATTGATGGAGATTTTTATGACAATTTCTGATAATGTGCAGCCAGAAAGTGTACGCTTAGACAACCGACGCGATGATATTCTTTATTATCTACTCAACAAAGTTAAACACAGTGAGCAAGGACAAGATGTTAGCTTTTTTGTTGAAGATTTCGAGGGAAAATCAATTGACAAAACTGAAGTGATTGAACATTTAGACCATTTAATCAAAGAAGAAGCGATCCAAGGTGAAATAGAAAAAGAGGCTAATGGTAGCCAATCATCTAACGGTGCGTCTTTCATAGTCACCTGTAAGAACGCTAAAATTACTTCTAAAGGTGAAAATTTGGCAAAAGTCAAGTATTTCAAAGTGTAAGCATTGAATTATTGTTTACACTTTAAAATCACCTTTTCTATATCAAGTTGTCTTCAAAACGATGTCTTTGGTGCAGCTTGATATAGATAAAAGTCTTTTTGATAAGTTTGAGATAAAGATAAAGATTTAGGATGGAATTGCCAAAAGTTAAGAATCTGGTCTCCTACTTGTGAAGCTTGGAAAAAGTGAAAGAAATGTCGTCCCTCTGGACACGTTAACAAACAATCTTCCGCTTTTAACCAAGTTTGCCAACCTTGTAAAGCGTCAGCATCCACAATTGGATCGTCTTTACTACCGTAGATCATTAAGGGTACTGGAAGATGACCCGGTTGAATACTCATCTGTTTAAACAGAGAATGAGGTGAGAGCGAACATTCCAAATCTTGTTCTAGTAGAGTCACTAAATCTTGAAGAGTTTGTTGGTCTTGATAACCAAATAAATTATAAACCATCGTTTTGAAAAGCTTTTCACGGTTTAAGTAGGGACGATGTATATAATAATGCGCTTGCCAATCTACAGCCGCATCGCTTCCCACTGCTAATAGGGTTAAAGATTTGACGGTATCAGGATAAAGACGAGTATAAAGAAAGCCGAGTAGACCAGATGTACTATGTCCGATCAAGTGAACGGGTTTATCAAGTGAATTAATATATTGATGAAGTTGATGAATCGCTGCATCAAAGGAACAGGCTAAATCCTGATGTTGCTGATAATTCCACTGAGTAACAGTCATTTGACATGATAGATGAGAAAGCAACGGATGAGCAAAACACTGTAGACTCGGACTCGTATTTAACCAAACGCCATCAGGTGAGGACATTGTTCTCTGTTCCTTGAGTGGGATTAACATATTTAGCTTTCCATTTTCAACATAAAAAAGACTGATCTTTCCAAGATTGTTACAAACCTCAACAAAAAAATGCTCATTGGTTCATTTAGGAATTTTTAGCAATTAGGTTAACTAGATGCTTTTCCAGATGAATAATCCTTTTGTCGTTTTTGTTGAAATTTACAGCTACTGGTTCAAATAATTTTAACTCACAATTGAGAATCTATCTTAAGAAGGTAGGGTAAAAACGTTATTGATGAGATGCTGAAGTTGTTCTGAATTGTTTGAGGAAAATCAAGTATGGTTGTGGCTCTAGATAATACGAAGCGTCAAGCGATTGCTATGGAAATAGCTGATCTTAAAGCATTACAAGAGTTATTGATTGCCAATGAGCAAAAACTACTACCTATAGTGGGCAATGACGGAGAGATTCAAAATCGCTTAAATGATTTTTTAAGAGACGATCAAGAAGATTTAAGCGTTATTAATAACGTTTTAGGCAAATTGGACGGCGGGGCAGTGCAACCGAGAGATACAATCGGTCAATATATTGAGCAAGTGAAGCGATTGATGGATGGCGATGAATTAACCCCCTATCAAAAATTCTCTGCTCATGAACGGATTAAGCATCAAACGGTCATGACGGGCTTAATTGTTCACAAAGCTTCACAAACAATTGAAGATAATGAGTTGAAAGATGTGATCGCTCCATTAAACCAAGTCAATTTTAAAAATCGCGCTCATCAAGAGCAACTAAAAGGCATTTTGGAAGTTTTAGGAACCCGCGAACTGACTGGAAAAGATCCCGATCAAAGCGTCTGGGCTAGAACACAAGATGCTGTAGCAGCTTTGCGGGGTGTATTTGATGGATTAACGCAATAATTGAAAGTTTGATAACCAAAGCGGTAGAGATTTAAAGCCTCTGCCGTTTTTGTTTTTTCTATCAAAAGAGATAACTAAAAAGCCGTCAAAAAATTTATATTGCTTAATGTATTAGAATATAAAACATAATTTTCAATCTGCATCACCATTTAGAGGGACTATGCAAGATCCCAAACTATCTAAACCTTCTCAGTCGTGGGAATCATCTGAGCAAGAACCCTCATATCCAGCAGCCAATAAACGTCAGAAATGGCTACCGATTGTAGGAATTATCTTATTAGCGATAGGCGGTGTCTGGGGATGGAATAGCTGGAAAACGAGTCAAAATGCAGCTAATGATCAAACTTTAGCAGGTCAACCCCCTGCTATGCCCGTTAAACTGATGACCGTTCAAACAGGAACAGTAGAAGACAAATCTGAAGTTCTTGGTACCTTAGAAGCAAATCGTGCTGTCACCATTAAATCGGAAGTATCAGGACGGATTAGTAATATTTTAGTCAAAGAGGGGGATCGCGTACAAGCAGGACAAGGTATTTATCGCATCCAAAGCGAAGACTTAGACGCGGAACTACTTTCGACTAAAGCAAAATTAGAAAGTAGCAAAGCCAGACTAGCACAACTTGAAGCGGGAAACCGTGTCGAAGATATCGCCGAAGCCCAAGCACAAGTCAGAGAAGCGCAAGCGCGTTTAATAAATGCCAAGTCGGGCGCACCATCTGAAGAAATTGCCCAAGCACAAGCTCAACTAGCCTCAGCCCAAGCCAGTGCAGATTTAGCCAATCAAAGAGTTAAGCGTTACAGTAAATTAAGGCAAGAGGGAGCAATTTCTGAGGATCAGTATCAAGAATATCTCACCACACAACGGAACGCCACCGCCGCTCGAGACCAAGCAAAACGCAGAATTACTGAACTAACAAAAGGGAGACAGTCGGATATCAATGAATTAGCCGCTAATGTCGAACAAGAAGCCCAAAACCTCAGACGTATCGAAAGTGGTTCTCGCGTTGAAGAAATTGCCCAAGGGAGAGCAGACGTAGCCGAAGCCGCCGCACAAGTACGAGTCGCACAAGTTAAAGTGAATAAAACTCAGGTTTTAGCACCAATTGCGGGTAAAGTCGGCAATATTCCGACAAAAATAGGCGATTATGTCGATGAAGGCGATGAGCTAACCACAATTACCGCAAATAACGATTTAAAACTAAATCTCTCCATTCCTTTAGAACAAGCATCTAGACTGCGACTTGGTTTACCTGTAGAAATTCTAGACGCGCAGGGTAAAGTTGCAGCTACAGGAAGAATTAATTTTATTTCACCTAATGTTAATTCCAGTTCACAATTAATTTTAGCCAAAGCCGATATCTCGAATCTCAATGGCTCATTATTAAACCGTCAGTTTATTGATGCTAATGTGATTTGGGATCGCAAAACAGGAATTTTAGTACCAACGGCAGCAATATCACGTTTAGGGGGACAAACCTTTGTTTTTGTGGCGCAAAAAGTACCCGCAACCGAGGGCAAACCCGAACAAACGATCGCTAAACAACGTTCTGTCAAACTCGGAAGTTTACAAGGGAATAATTATCAAGTCTTAGAAGGTTTAAAAGCTGGAGAAACAATCATCACAGCAGGTTTACTTAATGTCGCTGATGGCGTACCCATTCAACCCATGCCGCAATAGAGTCTAAATTATGTTTGTTGACTTTTTTATTAAACGCCCCGTTTTTTCCTCAGTCTGCGCCATCATCATTTTACTGGTGGGGTCAATTAGTATTTTCTTGCTCCCCATTGAGCGATTTCCCGATATTAGCCCCACGCAAATTCAAGTCACGGCGAATTATGAGGGTGCGAGTGCTGAAGTTGTGGAAAATGCCGTTACCAGTATCGTCGAACGACAAATCAACGGTGTAGAAGGTCTTAAGTATATTAGTTCTAGTAGTAGTAATAGTGGTACCAGTAGTATTACTGTTACCTTTGATTCCACCCGTGATAAAGATTTAGCGGCAGTTGATGTTCAAAACCAAGTAGCAATTGTCGAACCCCAGTTACCCGATACCGTACAGCGTAGTGGAGTACAAGTCAGTAAAGAATCGAATAACATTTTATTGGGGATTGGTTTATTCAGTGATAACAATGAATATGACAACATCTTTTTAAGTAATTACGCGGATCGATATTTAGTAGACGCGCTAAAACGGGTCGAAGGGGTCGGTAATGTCCGTATTTTTGGGGAAAGACGTTACGCGATGCGCTTGTGGTTAGATCCCAACCGTTTAGCCAGTCGTAATTTAACGACACAGGATGTTATTGACGCGCTTTCAGAGCAGAATATACAAGTCGGTGCAGGAAAATTAGGGGCAGAACCCGCACCCATTGGGCAAGAATATCAGTTTGACTTACGTGCCGTGAGTCAATTAACTGATCCTGCTGAATTTGAAAATTTATTGCTGAAAACCGATGAAAATGGGGCTTTAGTTAGATTTAGAGATGTGGGACGGGCGGAATTAGGAGCGCAGGACTACGGTTCATTCTTGCGATATCAGGCTAAAGATGCCGTCGGGTTAGGGATTTACCAGCTTCCAGGGTCAAATGCCTTAGATGTAGCCCATAAAGTCAAAGACGAGATGAAAAAGCTTAAAAATGGCTTTCCCCCCAATATTCGGTATGAGGTGGCTTTTGATACGACGGAATTTGTCGAAGAATCAATGGCTGAAGTATTGAATACCCTGTTAATGGCGGTGGGTTTAGTCGTCTTAGTCATTTTAATCTTTTTACAGGACTGGCGTACTACTTTAATTCCTTCTTTAACTATCCCTTTAGCTTTAATTGGAACCTTTGCCTTTGTTAAAGTCCTAAATTTTTCGATTAATAGCTTAACCTTGTTTGGTTTAACCCTTGCTTCGGGGATGGTAGTCGATGATGCGATTATTGTTGTAGAGCAAATTAGCCGCTACATTCAAGAACAAGGCATGAACCCGAAAGAAGCAGCAAGTCGGGCAATGAGTGAGTTGTCGAGTGCAGTTATTGCAACTTCTTTAGTATTGATGGCGGTGTTTGTACCTGTCGCTTTTTTCCCAGGAACAACAGGGGCGTTATATCGACAGTTTGCTCTCACTATTGCTTTTTCGATTCTAATTTCGACATTTCTCGCCTTAACCCTCACTCCCTCTCTGTGTGCCTTACTCCTACGTCAAGGGCAACAACTACCGAGATGGATGGCAGTCCCGTTAGGCAAGTTCAATGATGGGTTAGAATTTACGAGAAGGAAATATCAGCGATCGCTTTTTTCTCTATCTCGTTTCAAATCAATTATTATTGGCTTATTCATTCTCTTACTGGGTTTTACAGCTTGGTTATATCTAAAAGTCCCCACCGCTTTTTTACCCGAAGAAGACCAAGGCTATTTTATCACCATCATTCAAGCCCCTGAAGGCGTTTCTCTACAATACACTAGCCGAGTGATGGAAAAAGTCGAAAAAGAATTATTGAGTGTACCCGAAATTAAAGGGGTTTTTGCGGTGGGTGGTTTTGCCTTTGGTGGAAATACTCCAAACCAGGGCGTTATTTTTTCCACACTCAAACCTTTTAAAGAACGCCGACAAGCGCAACAAACCGCACAAGCAATTATCGGGCAACTGTTTGGAAAATTTATGGGGATTCCCGAAGCGCGAATCTTTCCCATTAACCCACCTGCAATACAAGGTTTAGGTAATTTTGGCGGATTTGTCTTTCAATTGCAAGATCGTCGAGCTAACGGGGATCTGAATTCATTGGTACAATCGATGGGGCAACTTTTAGGTAAAGCGAATCAAACTCCTGGTTTACAACAGGTTTTTAGCACATTTACGGCTAATAGTCCACAATATCTAATTGATGTCAATCGCAATAAAGCTAAAGCCTTGCAAGTTTCTGTGGATGAGATTTTTAATACCCTACAGACGGCGTTAGGTGCATCTTATGTTAATGACTTTACCCTACAACAAAGAACCTATCGAGTGTATGTACAAGCGGATCAACAATATCGTTCTAAACCCGAAGATATCACTAAATTGTATGTGCGATCGGCCACAGACCAAATGATTCCATTATCCAATTTAGTAACCATTACTCCCACGACTGGCGCACAAAATATTACTCACTTTAACTTATTCCGTGCCATAGAAATTAATGGAAGTGCGGCACAAGGATCTAGTTCTGGGCAAGCGATTCAGTCAATGGAACAATTAGCACAGGAAATCCTACCGCCTGGTTTTGGTTATGAATGGTCTGGAACGACGCGAGAAGAGTTAGAATCAGCAGGATTAGCCCCGATTATTTTCAGTTTAGGCTTAGTATTCGTCTTTTTGGTTTTAGCGGCACAGTACGAAAACTATATCGATCCATTGATTATCATGCTGGCGGTTCCTCTAGCCATTATGGGAGCATTAGTAGCCCAATCTTTAAGAGGATTTGCCAATGATGTCTATTGCCAAATTGGTCTAGTTATGCTAATTGGAATGGCTAGTAAAAACTCGATTTTAATCGTAGAATTTGCCAACCAATTACGAGAGGAAGGTTTACCCATTGCTAAAGCCGCATTAGAAGCTTCTCAAGAGCGTTTACGACCCATTTTAATGACTGCTTTATCGACTTTAATCGGGATTTTTCCTTTAGTCATTGCCACAGGAGCAGGTGCAGGAAGCCGTCAAACCCTGGGAACTGCCGTTTTTGGCGGTATGCTCATTGCTACGTTGTTGAGTTTATTTATTGTTCCGATTTTGTATATTGTGGTGAAAACTGTAACCGAAAGAATGATGAAGGGTAAATTGGGTTGAGGTTAAGTTGTGCTAGTCCTTGCAAAACAAGGATGACGGCTGATTCGGCGATCTAAATCCGTATAAATCGGACTCTTTTCATGTCTGTGTAGGGGTTTGGCAACCAAGCCTCTACATAATTTTTCGATGGATATTTATAGCGGATTTGGTATTAGTTTTTCTGCCGTCTGGGTTCAAAGCAAGCGCATTAATCATCGATCTTGACAAAGATTGACCTTATTTTTGATACTTTTAAAAGTTTCTTGCCTAAAAAGAGATTTTTATCGTATTTCTTCAATTTTCCTACATTTTTTAGCCAAACATAAAGTTAATGAACATCCATTGATACTAACTATTTGACAAGCTCTAAAATCAATTTGTCTATAGTATTGCAGCTATAGTTTTGATACTTAATCGTACCGAAATGCCTTCCAAGCCTAAATATGAAGAAAAAGAACAAATTTTTTATCTTTGTCTATTGAACTTTAAAAAAAGTTAGTATAAAATACTCTTACAAAATCGAGTAATATTCAGAAGAATATATATTTTATATTCTTAATAGAATCTTAAATCAACCGAAGTGCATTCTACTAATCTTTAATTAACTAAGGCACCATTTTATGAAGACTTTTTTGATAGGTTTCTCCTTACTGGCGATGAGTTCTCTTTCTCTTTCAGCCCAGGCAGCTACCTTTACTCCTTTACCTGGTTTTACTGATGCAGACTTTGAGAGCCTCAAAACAACTGGAGTTTTTCAAGAGGATTGGGTAGCAGAGGGTCGAATTGGAAATAATGCTCTAAATGGAACTTTCGAGCAAAATAACGTTAACTGGACGACAAATACCACAAATACCACACCTGCTACTAATCAGTTCGTGTGGCCCAATGGTACGGCCGTTCCTTTCAGTGTCAACTACACAACAGCTAACGGTGGAACCCTCACCTATCAATTAAATGGATTAAGTCCTTTAGTTACCACCAATATCACCGAATTTGCTCGTGTTCCTATCATCAATACTCTTTATCTGCGGACTCGTTCAGCACGCACAGATACGGTTACTACTTTGCAAAATCTTCAGCTTGATGGGTCGTCTTATGCAGGAAGTTTGACCTCCAGTGGTGCGAGTGATGTAGACTACTTGCGAATTTCTGATTTTAGTGTGCCTTTTACTCTAACGGGTGAGGCGATTTTAGCTTGGACTGGTGCTGCTCCTACTGGGTCTAGTTTAGCTTTTCAAATTAAAGGCGGTTACACTCGCCCTAATATTACTCCTATTCCTGAATCAAGTTTTGTTTTAGGTCTTCTTAGTGTTGGTGGACTAGGACTAGCCATGAAGCACAAAAAAGCCCTCATTAAATCCTAATTAGAGTAGCTTTAGAGGTCTACTATAGTCTAAATTCTGACATGGGTAGACCCCTAAACGAGAAGTAAATGACTGAAAAAAATCCAACCACTTTTAAAAGCAGACTTAGATTGAGGTAAAAATTTGAAAAATATTGGTTTAGGTTTAGTCCTAACAGCAGTAAGTCTAGCAATACCAACCCAAGGATTAGCCTATAATTTTCACTACACTCAAGGAGAATCAGAAATCTTCAACACAGATTTTAATTCCTCCAGTGGCTGGTTACTCAATGGGACAGTTATCGATTCTGGGTTAATCAAAGCTAGTTCACCTTGGGGGCAAGCCTCTTATTCGATTACTCCTACGAATTTAGACCAGGGAAGTGTGTTTCTCTACTGGAGTGGTATTTTTCCAAAATCGGCTCGTACCGAACCTGACAAGTATTATCTAGGTTTGCAATATGCTAATAATGCTCCTGTTTGTTATGATAGGCAGACTAACAGGATCGTTGGCTCTCCTCCCTGTACAGGTCTTACATCTGAAGTTGATGAAAATGCTGAACTAAAAGTAGAAATGCGACCACGAGATAAAACAAATATTGCTAATACTTATAACAGGCTTTACATCGATCCTGATTTTGATCCAATTAATAATTATTCTCCTGCAACGACTAGAGTAAATGTTCCTAGCTACCAAGAAGCAGTAGCAATGGATTTTCGCCTGGAGATCAGTAAAAGAAGTTCGACTAAATCTGAAGCCACTTTATCCTTTTGGAATGGCATTTCTTGGCTGTTAATGACTCCTAAATCAGGATACAGCTTGCCTTTAAGCATTGACTCTTCAAATTGGATAGATGCCAATCGGCAGATTGCTGCTCCTGTTACTTTTAATTCGATTAATCTTCAATTCCGACAAGCAACCGCTACCCGACAATCGGCCATAACTGCGATCGCATTGACTCAAGTTCGATCACAGTCAGGACAACAGCAACAATCTATTCAAGTTCCAGAGCCTTCGACTCTCATGGCTTTACCTCTAGTTCTAGGATTGGGAGGGCTTTTCACAAGACAAAAACTTAAAGTCAATAAATAATGTGTTGCTGAATTAATTGATATTAATATCAGTATTAGAGCGTTTTAACTTTTCCTCATAGTATTTAGAAGCCACATTTCCTACTAATGTTAATAAAGTAGCATCACTCGCAATTCCAACAAAAGTACCCACTATCGGAATAATTTCTAAGATACTAAATCCAGCTTTTACAAAACCAGAAGTATTCGTAGACAATAACCAAATGCCTAACACTTCACCGCGTCTAGTCGGTTCATGAAGATCTAAACCATAAATAGCCGCAATACGATAGATCATTTCTGCTTGTAAGACAGTCACCGCAGCAATATCTAAGGGTAATAAAGCCAACGCTAAAGGAGGAATGAAATTAGTCACTAACCCAACTCCACCCGCTTTCCATGTCGTTGTTTGAATAACTCGTTGTGCTAATTGATATGGACTTTCAAAAGGATGTTCTTGTTTAAGTTTTTTGACATCTTGCTCAACTTCTTCAATATTAACTTGACCTAAAATCGCCATCAACCACTTAATTACAGGTATTCTTGTCGCATATTTAACCCAGGGATGCTCAACAACAGGGCTAACAATTTGACCGACTTTTTCCGTTCCCTTTTCCACAAAATCGTGTACTTTTGGTACAAGTGAATTACTTGTAGCTTGAAAACTTTGAGAAATCGTCTCAACGGTTCTTATTACATCCTCGATCGTTTGTTGATTATTTGGGTTTTGCTCTGGCATAGTTATATCACTTTGTCAAATTAAATTCTTATTGTTGACTATTGTAATCAAAAATTAGGTAACAGTCTTAAGCCTTAGGGTTGATAGACAAGTTTAAAAAATAATGAGTAAACTTGCTGAAAATAAAAATATTTGTCATTCTGTCTAAAAGAACCTAAGCTATCGAGCAGTTACAATGCAGAACATTTATTTTTATGCGCCCAACGAAATAGACAAAAAAGTGATTCAAGAAGATCATACACAATGGACAGGCTATCACAGTAATTTTATGGCTTGGATTGCCCAATCTTACTTTTATCTCAAACAAGCTGGTTTACCCTGTCAGATCATCGATCAAATACCAGATAAAGGGATTTTAATTGCCGATCGTAATACCTTAGCAGAGGATTATCCATTTTTGGATCGAGTGATGCTAATCTGTGCTAAAAGTGATCAAGAATATCATCCATCAGCCCATATCCATATTGTTTATAACTTTTTCAATTGGTATCGAGATCAAAATACAATCAGGAATCCATATTTACTCAATCATTGGCCTATTCCTGGTTTAATCCCTAGAAATAAAGAGCGTTTAAGTAAAGTCGAAAATATTGCTTATATTGGTCACAAAAGTCAGCTTGTTCCTGAATTAAATTCAAAAACTTGGACAGATGCTTTATCCTCATTAGGTTGTAATTGGTTACCCGTCTGGGAGCGCACTCAATGGAATAATTACAGTAATATTGATGTTATCGTGGCGATTCGTCGTTTTGAACCACAAGCTTATCTAAATAAAGGCCCCATAAAAGTAATTAATGCTTGGTTAGCTGGTGTGCCAATTATTGTTAATTCAGAATCAGGAATTATCGCACATCAAAAAAACGATTTAGATTTTATGATCGTTCATTCTCTTGAAGAAGCGATTCAAGCCGTTGAGCAACTAAAAAATCATCCTGAACTCTATCAAAAAATGATTAATAATGGTTTTGAACGAGTTAAAGAATATACATTACAACCAACCCTTAATCAATGGTTAAATTTCTTTAATCATGTAGTTTATCCAACTTATGAAGAATGGAAAAAATTAAGCAAAAACCAAAAAAGAATTCTTTTTATAAAACGTTATCTTGACTTTCGCTATCACAGGGCTAAAGCAAGATTAACAAAACAAGATTATGAAATAGGAACATTAAAAGAATTTCTAGAGATTCAAAAACAATATCAATTAGCTAAATCCTGATTAAAATGAACGATCGTACAATCACTCCCCACGCTAGTTATCATTGGAATCATCAAGATCCCCGTTTTTTTGAGGGATGGTATTTTCGGGTTACTTTACCTCAAGAAAAACAATCTTTTGCTTTTATCTACTCAATTGAAGATCCTCTGGGTGGACAAGCAATTAGTGGGGGTGTAGTTCAAATATTAGGCCCCGATGAACAGTATCTTTGTCGTACCTTTCCAGATGTTACACAATTTTGGGCTTCTCCATCTAGATTAGAGTTAGGTCACTGGCGCAAAACTACTTTAAAACTGCGACCACAACTCCTACAACCCCCCATCTTTGCCAGAGATATCCAAGAAGGCTATCAGGCGACTACAACGCTACATCAAGGCTATATACGAGATCCTGCGACGGGTCAAGATTGTCGCTGGTATTATGAGGTTAAACCGATTTATGGCTGGGGAAAGCCAAATGAGACGCAAAAAGCTACTGCGGGATGGTTATCTTATTTACCCATCGCAGACCCAGGATGGCAAGTTTTAACCGCATATGGGTTAGCTTCAGGTTGGATCGAATGGCATAATCAACGTTATGATTTTGAAGATGTTCCTTTTTATGGGGAAAAAAATTGGGGTCATTCTTTTCCTGAAAAATGGTTTTGGATCAACTGTAATAGTTTCTTTAATGAATCTGATCTAACTTTAACGGCAGTTGGTACTAAAAGAAAAGTCTTATGGTGGTCTGAATTAGTGGGTTTAATTGGGATTCATCATCAAGGTCAATTTTATGCTTTTGGTTCTTTAGATTCTCAATTAACCTGGTCTATACAACCTTGGGGACAATGGGAAATACAAGCACAAAATCAATATTATTCTGTGAAACTATTAGGCACTACTCAAAACTCAGGAACTTGGTTAAGAGTCCCCACCGAACAAGGTTTGCAATTTGGTTGCAGAGATACCCTCAAAGGTGATCTAATTTTGGAATTAAAAGATAATACAGGAAAAATAATTATTGATGAAAAAAGTGATTTATCGGGTTTAGAAATTGGTGGTCACCCTTGGGATGAAGTATGGAAGAAAGAGTTTACATAGCACAATATCTAATCAACGCCAATCATTACATCAGAAGCTTTGACAATTGCATATGCTATTTTTCCTTCAGTTAAACCTAATCTTTCTACCGAAGAATTGGTAATAATTGGTACAATTTCTACTTCTTGAGAAATTTCTATAATAACTTCAGCATTGACAGCACCTAAAGTTATTTTTTTTATTGTTCCTTTAAGGGTATTACGCGCACTTATTTGCATTTTTTGTTTATTCTTGTTAATCTAATATCATCAAATTATATATTATATCTCACCATTTTTCACAAACAATACATTTCTTATAAATATGAATAGTTCAATGATTAAAAATAGATTAATTCGTTTTCTGAGTTTGTTTCTAATTCCTTTTTGCTTAATTATTAGCACTTATCTTTTAGCCCCTTCTATCATTTATAGTGCGCCAGATGAATTAATTGTTTCTGCGGCTGCTAGTTTAAAAGATTCACTTGAAGAAATCAAACCAATTTATCTTAAAAAACAAGCTAATCTTAATTTAACTTATAACTTTGGCTCTTCGGGATCACTACAACAACAAATCAAACAAGGTGCGCCCGTTGATGTTTTTATGTCTGCTGCTAAAAAACAGATGGACGCATTACAAGACAAAGGATTATTATCAGATGGCACTCGAAAAAATTTACTTAAAAATCAAATGGTCTTAATTGTACCGAAAAATAATACAACCATTAAAAGTTTTCAAGATTTAGCGACTGATAAAAGTAAAAAGATAGCGATGGGTGAGCCTCAAAGTGTTCCTGCTGGACAATATGCCCAAGAACTTCTTACCTCTTTAGGATTATTAAATAAAGTAACTGATAAAGTGGTTTATGCTAAAGATGTTCGTCAAGTGCTTAGTTATGTAGCAACAGGAAATGTTGACGCAGGATTTGTTTATTTAACTGATGCCAAAACTTCAAATAAGGTCAAAATTGTAGCAACTGCTTCGCCAAATACCCACTCACCGATTATTTATCTTATTGCGGTTATTAAAGATAGTAAAAATTTGAATGAAGCTAAAAATTATGTAGAATTTTTATCGAGTGAGCGAGCTAAAACTATTTTCAAAAAATACGGCTTTACTCCAATATGAATTTAGATTTAACGCCTGTTTGGATTTCTCTAAAAACCGCTTCCATTGCTACTCTAATTACGTTTTTTTTAGGAATAATTGCTGCTCGTTGGATGATGGGGTATCGGAGAATAGGTAAGGGGTTAATTGATGGTATTTTAACCTCACCTTTAGTTTTACCTCCCACAGTTGTCGGATTTTTGTTACTACTATTATTAGGAAAAAATGGGCTACTTGGAAAAATCTTAGACCAACTGAATATAGATATTATCTTTACTTGGTATGCTACAGTGATCGCGGCTACAGTTGTCGCTTTTCCCTTAATGTATAAAACAGCATTAGGGGCATTTAAACAAATTGATCCTAATTTAATATCTTGTGCTAAAACTTTAGGAGCGTCAGAATGGCGAGTATTCTGGCATATTATTTTACCTTTAGCTAAACCTGGACTGATTTCGGGTGTTTTACTTTCTTTTGCGCGGGCATTGGGTGAATTTGGAGCGACTTTAATGCTTGCGGGTAGTATTCCAGGCAAAACTCAAACTATTCCTATTGCGATTTTTTTTGCTGCTGAAGGTGGGGCAATGGATCAAGCTTTAGTGTGGGTGTTGCTGATTTTGGCAATATCTTTGAGTGTTATGATCGCGGTTGAGTATTATTCTGATGATGGGTGGACAACAAAAAAACGTAAACGCCGTAGGGGTTCTGTTACCAAACCCTCTAATTTATCCCCTAACCCTGCTTTTTTCTCGATCTCCCAATCTAATTTTGCACCAGAATTAATTGTAGAGCTACACAAACATTTATCTGATTTTGACCTAAATATTAGTTTTAATGCCAATAAACAGCCATTAGGTATTTTAGGAGCTTCTGGATCTGGAAAAAGCATGACCTTACGATGTATTGCAGGACTAGAAAAACCCGATCGCGGACGCATTATCCTCAATGATAGAACCTTATTTGACTCAGAACGCAAAATCAATTTACCTGTTTCTAAACGTCGTATCGGTTTATTGTTCCAAAATTACGCTCTTTTTCCTCATCTCACGGTAGCTCAAAATATCGCCTTTGGTTTACCGAAGGGATCTAAGCTTAAAATTAAACAAGAAGTCAAATCCTGTCTAGAAGCGATTCAGTTAGCAGGAATTGGCGATCGCTATCCTCACGAACTTTCTGGGGGACAACAGCAACGAGTTGCCCTAGCCCGCGCTTTAGCCAGTCGCCCTGATATTCTACTCTTAGATGAACCTTTCTCTGCATTAGATACCTATTTACGCGATCAACTCGAAAAACTTCTACGAGTTAGTCTCATTGACTATTCTGGCGTTACTCTTTTTGTTACTCACAATTTAGAGGAAGCCTACCGAGTTTGTTCTAATTTATTAGTGATCGATCAAGGAAAAATTATCTCTAAAGGCACAAAACAAGAGATTTTCGAGCATCCACAAAGTGCAAGGGCAGCACAAGTTACGGGCTGTAAAAACTTCTCACGGGCAGTTATGGTATCTTCTGGACTTATAGCAACTGACTGGGAATGCACATTAGAAATAGAACCCCTACCAAAATACTTAGGGTTCGTAGGAATTCGCGCCCATCAATTTATCTTTCCAGACATCGACGAAACGACAACCTCGCACAATATTTTTCCCTGTTGGTTAGCTGCAACAAGTGAGACACAACACCGTGTTACACTCTATCTGAAGCTTCATTCTGCACCCAATAGCGCACAAGATTACCAGATCCAAGCCGAAGTTTTTAAAGAAAAATGGTTTAAGTTAAAGGCTATTCCTTTTCCCTGGCAAGTTCAGTTACATCCCTTGCGTCTAATGCTGTTTCCAAATTCTGATGATCAGTTGCTTTAATGGAAAAGATACTGGGAAAGGCCATAAAAACTAACATAATCAAATTAGCAACCCAAAATAGAAAGATTAGCCACAGTATTGTTAGCCAAGGTTGAGGATAGATAGATAAGTGTATTCCTACCCACACTTGTTCTATCCTAAAAAGCGTATAGATAGCACCAATGAAAACAACAATACTCGAACATAACCAACGGCTGAAAGTAGCTTCAGTGATTAATTGAATGACAACTGCTAATAGATATAGGAGTAAGAACTGGCGAGATAAAGCATCATTCCAGAATACAAATAATAGAACAATGGGAAAAATGACACCAGCCACAAGGGCAACTTGTACCCATACTTTGAGATAAGTCAACTGCCAACGGTTAAAACCAATCTCCGTTCTAAAAGGGATTAATTGTTTTTGAATGAGCCAGCCTATCCCTACACAAACTACGGTAGCAAAGATAATGAAAAAAAGTGTAGGAACTAGCTGAGTAAATATACTCATTATGTTTGATAATTATTCTTAATCGGTTTGCCGCGACGTTCCGCCCATTCTTCGGCTTGTGCTGTAGCGATCGCAATAGAACGCCCTTCGTCGTAACCCTCTCCTAGTAAAGCATTAGCAATATCGATCGCTTTAGAACGTACTTCAGGGGTTAGATTTTTGAGTGAGGTAGGGTAATCAGTGTAAGACCAAGGCATAACAGTAATTCCTCTTGCTACATTCTTTAGTCTATAAAGTGAACCATTGAGATGATAACCATCCTAAGACTGAAAACAATTTTCAGTGAGACTGTTATTTTAAACAAAAAATCGGGAACTTTATAAATAGAGTTTCTGCCTTAGGAGTCGGGCAAAGGGGGTTAATGATTTTGGATAATGCAAATACTCAAAAGATTCTCGGCTTTTTTATTGAAGAATCCAAAGAACATCTCGAAACCATTGAACAGGGTATATTGAATCTATCTGCAACAGCTAATGATGCCGAACAAGTTAACGAATTATTTCGGGCCGCACATTCGATAAAAGGGGGTGCAGCAATGCTCGGATATAGTTGCATTCAAAAAACCGCCCATCGTCTCGAAGATGCTTTTAAAGTCTTACGAGAACACCGTATTACAATCGATCAAAAACTAGAATCATTACTACTCAAGAGTTATGACGCACTGCAAGAACTCATTGAGAAATTACAAAGCCCATTAGGACTACCAGACGATGATGCAGAAGCCATTATCAGTCAAGTAGAACCGACTTTTGGCGAGTTACAGGGACACTTAGCTAGTCTGTTAACCCCAGGTAGCGTCATTGAATCACCCAAAGAAAAAGCATCAATTGATTGGGGTACTAGAGTCAGAGATCTCCTAAAACAAATGCTACAACTATTTAAACAAGAAGCCAATACCGCTAGTCGTCAGCAACTACAAAATCTCTGCCATCAACTTTCCCAGTTAGCCCCTCATGAGACGGGATGGCAAAAACTGATTAAAATGGCACAGACAGCGATCGCTAATCCCAAACATAACTATCATACCTTAGCTCCAGTCGTGATTAAAGAATTAAAGTTAGCCAGTGATTTAATTGAACTCGGACAAAATCAAAGAATTACCCCTAGTTCAGAACTACAATACCTCGCTGCGGCTAAACTACCACAAATCTTAGTCACTCTAGAACCTAAATCAGTTGCTAACACACTTTTACAAATGTTCAATCAACAACAAGTATCTCAAGTCATTCAAATTCTACAATCTGCTAGATAATATCAAATTTGTCTGATAGTAGGGGTTTGGTTACCAAACCCTTACGGTATACCTCATTGGATTGAAAACTACTGTAAATCTGTCTGATATTTCCCCCCACACATAAACATATTCCTCATAGTTCCCCCTCTCTGTAGGAAGCGGTTAGTCAGAAAAATTTTTCTTTGGCAGTGATCGACTAAGCTAAACTGAATATGAGAAAAGAAGGTTTTTGAGGCTAAACCCATGAACGGATTATTTGTTGGTTTAACGACTCTAGACCTGATTTATCTTACGTCCGAGCTTCCGAAAACTAATCAAAAAATCGTTGCGCTAAATCAAACCATAGCAGCAGGTGGCCCCGCAACCAACGCGGCTGTTACATTTAGTTATCTGACAAACCGTGCTACTGTAGTTGGTATCCTTGGTAAACATCCTCTGAGTCAGCTTATTTTGAGTGATTTAGATGCTTGTTCAATCAATTTTGTTGATTTAGATCCCCAACATATAGAAAGCCCTGCTGTGTCTTCTATCTTTGTTTTAGAGAATACTGGAGAACGTAGCGTCATTTCGGTAAATGCCAAACAAACACAAGCAACACCCGAACAATTACGCCATGATATTTTACAAGGAATTGATTTAGTCTTAATCGATGGTCATCAGATGGCGGTGAGTTATGCTATTGCCTCTCAAGCTAAAATAGCAGGTATTCCTGTGGTGGTTGATGGTGGAAGTTGGAAAACAGGATTTAATCAAGTTCTACCCTTAGCAGATTATGTAATTTGTTCGGCTAATTTTTATCCTCCTCAATGTCGAACTCAAAGCGATGTTTTTCAGTATTTATCTAGTCTGAAAATTCCTTTTATCGCCATTACTCAAGGAAATCAACCCATTCTGTATCAAATCGACGGAAAATTAGAGCAAATTAAGATTAATCCGATTCAAGCGGTTGATACACTGGGTGCTGGTGATATTTTTCATGGGGCATTTTGTCACTATATTTTGGAAACACAAAATTTTGCAGAAGCGTTAGAAAGTGCTTCTAAAATTGCGACTAAATCTTGTCTATCCTTTGGTACAAGACAATGGATGAGGTAAATAATCAAGATTCGATTTTGGGAAAACTAATCCTATAAAAGTAGGGGTTTGGTCTCCAAACCCAGTTTGTAGAATTTGGTCTCCAAACCCAGTTTGTAGAATTTGGTCTAAAACCGTCTATTTATAGAGTATAAGAATGATATGAATAATTTTGGTGAAAAAGTTAGCTTTATTTGGTCAGTTGCGGATTTAATTCGGGATACATTTAAACGGGGAAAATATCAAGATATCATTCTTCCCTTTACTGTACTACGTCGGTTAGATTGTGTCTTGGAACCAACTAAAGCAGTAGTTTTAGAAACATACCATCAATATAAAGACCAGTTAGATAATCCCCATAATCTTCTCTGCAATAAATCGGGATTTGCTTTTTATAATCACTCTCGCTATGATTTCGGTAAGTTGTTAGATGACCCGAATAACCTTGCTGCTAACCTGAAACTCTACATCAACAGTTTTAGTAGTAATATGCGGGAAGTTCTGGAGAAGTTCGATTTTCCCAACACCATAGATAAGCTAAACAATGCTAACCTGTTATTTTTGGTGATGGAGAGATTTAAAAATATTGACCTTCATCCCGACAAAGTATCTAACCTAGAAATGGGTTATATTTTTGAAGAACTGATACGGAAGTTTAACGAAGCACTAGACGAAAATCCTGGGGAACACTTCACACCCAGAGAAGTAATTAGTCTGATGGTAAGTTTATTACTAAAACAAGATCAGACCACACTATCTCAAGCTTACATCACTCGTACCATTTATGATCCTTGTTGTGGTAGCGGAGGAATGATTACAACCGCTAAAGACAGAATTTTAGAACTTAATCCGAATGCAAATGTATTTTTATTCGGTCAAGAAGTAAATCCCGAAACCTTTGCGGTTTGTAAGTCTGATTTGTATATAAAGAGTATCGATGGTAGGGACGCGGATAATATTAAATTTGGTAGTACCTTATCTAATGACCAACATAGTGATAAAACCTTTGATTATTTATTAGCTAATCCTCCCTATGGTAAAGACTGGAAACGCGATGAAGCAAGCGTAAAACAAGAAACAGAAAAAGCGGGGAGTAGATTTAGCGCAGGTTTACCCCGTATTAGTGACGGACAATTATTATTTCTTCAACAAATGTTAGGACGAATTAAACCTGTAACAGATGGAGGAAGTCGAGTCGCAATCGTTATGAATGGTTCACCCTTATTTACAGGGGATGCAGGAAGCGGAGAAAGTGAGATTAGACGATGGATTTTAGAAAATGACTGGTTAGAAACCATTATCGCTTTACCTGAGCAATTATTTTATAACACAGGAATTGCAACTTATATATGGGTATTGACAAATAATAAAACAATGCAGAGAAAGGGAAAAGTACAGTTAATTAACGCTTCCCAATTTTGGACACCCATGCGGAAGAGTTTGGGAGATAAGCGACGAGAAATCAGTACAAAACAGATTGAAGAGATAACCGATATTTTCCAGCAGTTTGAAACTGTAGAGACGCAATATATTGCGTCTGTAAGTAAAATTTTTGAAAATACTGATTTTGGTTACCGCAAGATTACCGTAGAACGTCCTTTACGATTAAACTTTCAAACAACCTCAGAAAGAATTGACCGAGTGAAAGAACAAACGGCGTTTATTAATCTAGCAGTGAGTAAGAAAAAAGCAGGCCAAATAAAAGAAATTGAAGAACAAGCAGGGAGAGAACAACAAAAATTAATTTTATCGGTTTTGAGTGGGTTGACAGATGAATTATACAAAGACCGTGCCGAGTTTGAGAAATTATTAAAGAAAGCATTTAAAGCAGAGGGAATAAAAATTAGTGCGACGGTTCATAAAGCAATATTAACAGGATTATCGGAACGGGATGAAACAGCAGAGATTTGTCTTGATAATGATGGAAATCCTGAACCTGATACCAGTTTGAAAGATACAGAAAATGTCCCCTTAAAGCAAGATGTTTATGAGTATTTTGAGAAAGAAGTTAGACCTCATGTACCTGATGCTTGGATTAATGAAAGTGTCAGGGATGAAAAAGATAACGGAGTGGGAAAAGTGGGATATGAGATAAATTTCAATCGCTATTTTTATAAATATGTACCACCCCGTAAATTAGAAGAAATAGAAGTTGATATCAAACAGATAGAAGCAGAAATTCTAGAAATGTTAAAGGATATGAGTTGAAACGATTAAAAACAGTTAATATGAAGTATAGGCATCAAAAAAATAACCTTTCTTGGGAGATTAAACCTATGAAAACTTATCAAGCATCTTTAGTAATAGACAACTCTAAACGAATTGTACTAAGTGATTTACCTTTTCAACAAGGTCAAGAAGTAGAAGTGATTATTATTGCAAAAGAAAAAAATAAGCAAGAATTAGCTAATCAATTAAAGGAGTTTTTTAAAGAAGTACAAGCTTTACACGCCGAACAACCAATGACAGAAGAAGAAATTCAACAAGAAATTGAGGCTTATAGAAGAGGAGAATGAAAGTTGTTATCGATACTAATGTTTTGGTTTCGGCAGCAGTAGCAGATAGAAACCCAGAAAACTTAATTTTAGAGGTAGGAACAATGCAAAAAATTACTTTACGTTCTCGTGTTGGTGAAGATGGAATATTACATTTAGATATTCCTGTAGATATAAAAGATACTGATTTAGAGGTGACAGTCATTGTTAAATCTGTTAAAAAAAATCGTTATAATGCTTGGGGAAAATTAGTTACAAGAAACTCTGTTCAAGATGCTATTACAGGAATGCGTCGCTTACAAAAAAAAGCCGCTTTAACTCAAAGTAACATTCAAGAAATGAAAGAAGAAGGAAGACGGTTTTGATTAGATTTGTTTTAGATTGTTCTGTAGCGATTAGTTGGTGTTTAGTTGATGAGGATAACAATTATGCTAACGCAGTATTAGATTTAATGCCAGATGCAGAAGCATTTGTCCCTGAAATTTGGTCGCTAGAAATTGCCAATACATTATTAGTAGCAGAAAGAAGAAATCGCCTGACTATTGAACAAACTCAAGAAGCCATTACTTTTTTAGAATCTTTGTTAATTTCTGTTGATTCTTTAACCTCAATACAAGCTTTAGGAGTAACTTTAATATTAGGAAGAGAACAGGGATTATCCGCTTATGATGCAGCATATTTAGAATTGGCTTTACGATTAGATTTACCATTAGCGACAACTGATAATCGTTTAATAGAAGCAGCAGTACGCTGTCAAGTTGAGTTATTTAATCCTGATGCTGTCATAAGATAATTATAATTGTAGTGTAGACATCGTTTCTTAAATGGAGGTAACAATAATGCAACAAATTACTTTACGTTCTCGTGTTGGTGAAGATGGAATATTACATTTAGATATTCCTATAGAAATGAGAGAAACTGATTTAGAGGTGACAATTATGGTTAAACCTATTTTTTTAGAGCAAACTAAAACTGAAGAGACTTTATCAGAAGCAAGAGAAAGACTATTAAAAGTACGTCAAAAATATGATGGACGAATTTTTATGGATAGCACAGAATTATTAAAAGAGGATAGACAGCGTTGAGTAAGTTTGTTGTAGATGCTAATGTTGCTATTAAATGGGTAATTCCTGAAATTTATGCTAATGAAGCTTTATCTTTATTAGATACTGACCATATACTCTTAGTTCTCGATTTTTTCTTTTCTGAAATTGGAAATATTTTATGGAAGCAAGTACGCTTTCAAAGATTAACATTAGAAGAAGCAAAATTTAATTTTAATCAGATTGTTATTACTCCTTTACAAATTTATCAATCTAGAGAATTAGTTTCTTTTGCTTTAGAGATTGGTGCTAGAACTCAACAAGCAGTATATGATTGTGTTTATTTATCTTTAGCAGTGCAAGAAGGATGTCATATGGTGACAGCAGATGAAAGATTTTTTAATGCAGTTCAAGGAGATATTTTAGCATCTAGTTTATGTTGGATTGAAGATGTTTGATAAAGTAGGAAGAAACATGAGAAATGATTTTAAGCAATGGAAACAATACCCGAAATATAAAGATTCTGAGATTGAATGGTTGGGGATGATTCCTGAGAGTTGGGAGATGAAAAGATTAAAATGGTTATTCAAAATAGTGAACGGTTCTACGCCTAAAAGTAATGTTGATAAATATTGGGATGGGGACATTATTTGGGTTACTCCTGATGATTTAGGTAATTTAATAAATCATAAATTAATCACAACAGATAGAAAAATTACTGAAGCTGGTTATTTAAGCTGTGGTACAACATTAGTATCTAAAGGAAGCTTAATTTTATCTACCCGCGCTCCTATTGGACATTTAGCTATAGCAGGAGTTAATTTATGTACTAATCAAGGATGTAAATCTTTAGTTTTTAAAAATAATGGGAATAGCTTATATTTTTATTATTTGTTATCAATAGCAAAATCTGAGTTAAAGTCTTGGGGGCAAGGTTCAACATTTCAAGAATTAAGTAAAGAGGATTTGAGTTCTATCAATTTATTAGATATTTCTCTCACAGAACAAGAAAAAATAGCTCAATTTCTCGACATCGAAACTGCAAAAATCGACAATCTAATCAATAAAAAACAACATTTAATCAAACTTCTACAAGAAAAACGTACAGCAATAATTAGTCATGCAGTCACGAAAGGACTTAACCCAGATGTACCGATGAAAGATTCTAAGGTTGAGTGGTTGGGGATGATTCCTGAGAGTTGGAACATTTTTAATTTAAAACGAATGGCAGAAATAAATATAAGTAACGTTGATAAAAAAACAGAACTTAATCAAGAACAAGTATTACTATGTAATTATGTGGATGTTTATTACAACGACTATATAAATAATACATTAAATTTTATGGAGGCAACAGCGACTAAAGAGCAACAAAAAAGATTTGAATTAAAAAAAGGAGATGTTTTATTAACCAAAGATTCAGAAACTTGGGATGATATAGCGATTCCCGCTTGTGTCGAAACTGATTTAGATAATGTTTTATGTGGATATCATTTAGCTCACATACGTCCTCATCCTCATAAATTATACAGTAAATATCTTTTTAGAGCTATTTCGGCATCTGGATTAAAAGAGCAATTTTGGGTTGCAGCAAATGGGGTGACTCGTTTTGGACTATCAAAATCATCTATTACTAATGCTTTATTTCCTATTCCTCCCCTTGATGAACAACAAAAAATCGCCGAATATCTCGACACAGAAACTCAACAAATAGACAATCTTATTAATAAAACACGAACCAGCATCGAATACTTAAAAGAATATCGTACTGCTTTAATATCTGCCGCCGTTACAGGTAAAATTGATGTTAGAGATGAGGTAACATGACAGAAAAACCTATTATAATTCCACTGAAGTTATTTTCCGAGAAAATTCTAATAAAATTATTGTGATTACTACTACAACTAAAAGTACAAATCCCATGAAAATTTATTACGTTTCCCAAGTTGATGCTCTTTATATTGAACTCAAAACCCTAGCCCCAGGTACAGCAGAAAGCCGAGAACTATCAGAAGATATCATTGCTAATTATTCTTCTGATGGTAAATTAGCAGGTTTAGAAATATTAGATGCTTCTCAAATATTAGATGATGGAGTTGACAAAATAATAGTAGAAGTTTTTCTTATTAAGCAATAAAATTATAGATTACTTAATCTAATGGACAAATAAAACAACCAGCATTGAATACTTAAAAGAATATCGTACTGCTTTAATATCTGCTGCCGTAACAGGAAAAATTGATGTTAGGAAGGAGATATAATAATAAAGCTAGCCTCGTCGCTTCCATCCTGAACATATTAGACCCCATACCGAATTTGCCATTAGTTAAGGAGACTCTAACTATGAATACAAACATCGACCAACTTTCTTTAAACTTCGAGCAGATTTTAGAATTAGTTAAACAATTACCTTATTCTGATAAACTACGCTTGAGCAAAGAACTTGAAAAAGAAACCTTAAATCAGAAGTTAACTCAACTACTAGAAGCATTTCAGACAGATGAACTTTCTTTAGAAACAATCAACGAAGAAGTAGAAGCGGTTAGGGCGGAACTGTATGCCAGAAAACAAACTTATTAAAGTTATCATAGATACTAATCTTTGGATTAGCTTTCTTATCGGTAAAGAGTTAGCTAATCTCAAAGACTTGATTGTTGATAGAACGATTCAACCTGTAATCTCTGAACAACTTCTAGAAGAACTTATCCTTGTCACTCAAAGACCAAAGCTACAAAAATATTTTTCATTAGATAAAGTTAATGATCTAATACAGTTTTTAAAGATTATTGGATTTGAAATAGAAATTAAATCAGAAGTAACAATTTGTCGAGATGCCAAAGATAATTATCTTTTAGCTATAGCTAAAGACAGTAAAGCTAATTTTCTGATTACAGGAGATCAAGATTTACTTATTTTAAAAATATTTGAAGATACAGAAATATTGACCTACTCAAACTTTTTATTAAAAATTAATCAACCATTTAATTAAAACAATGATAGACACCTCAGAAAAGGACTTTGAAGAAGCAATAGAAACTCACCTACTCGCTAATGGCTATCACAAACGCACTTCAAACAACTACGATAGAACCCTTTGTCTAATTCCCGATGATGTTATTAATTTTCTTGTAGCCACCCAACCGCAAGAATGGCAAAAATTTCAAACTCAATACGGAACCGACGCTAAACAAAAACTTCTCAAACGTCTCGCCGATGTCATCCAAAAACAAGGTACATTAGAAGTCCTCCGCAATGGCATCAAAGCAAATGGCTGTCGCTTTCAACTGGCTTATTTTTGTCCTGTTAGTGGACTCAATGAAGAAACCCAAAAACTTTATCAAGCGAATTTTTTTAGCGTCATCCGTCAATTCTATTACAGCGAGAAAACCCGAGATAAAAGTATTGATTTAGGTTTATTCCTTAATGGTATCCCCATCTTTACCGCCGAACTAAAAAACCCCTTTAAAGGTCAAAGAGTAGAAGACGCTATCAAACAATACCGAACTACCCGCGACCCTAGAGAACCTGTACTCCGTTTCGGTGTTTGCTTATCCCATTTTGCTGTAGACCCTGATACAGTTCACATGACTACCCATCTACAGGGGACAAAAACAGAATTTCTTCCTTTTAATCAAGGTTACAACAATGGCGCAGGAAACCCACCCAAACTATTTTCCCCTCGTCTTTTAGGAGAGGGGCCAGGGGTGAGGTCATGTTTCAGTACCGCTTATCTGTGGGAAAACATCTGGAATAAAAATAGCATCCTCGACCTTGTACAAAACTTTATCACTCTTGTCGAAGAAGAAGACAACCAAGGACGCAAAACTGGAGAAAAAAGCCTACTATTTCCCCGCTATCACCAACTTGATACCGTCCGAAGATTGATAGAAGATGCTAAAACAAAAGGTTCTGGACAAAAATACCTCATCCAACACAGCGCAGGGAGTGGTAAAAGTAATACAATTGCCTGGCTATCTCATCAACTTGCTTGCTTACACGACAGCACAGATAATCGTATTTTCGACTCGATCATTATTATTACCGATCGCAGAATACTCGATCGCCAATTACAACGAACCGTCAGACAATTTCAACAAGTAGACGGTGTAGTCGAAAACATCGATAAAACATCTCGTCAACTCAAAGAAGCCTTAGAAAATGGCAAAAATATCATCGTCACCACTCTCCAAAAATTCCCCCGCATCGTAGACCAAATTCAACAACTTTCAGGGCAACGCTTCGCCGTTATCATTGATGAAGCCCATTCCTCCCAAACTGGAGAAAGCAGTAAATATCTTAAAAGCGTCTTGAATGCGAGTAGTTTAGAAGCTGCCGTCCAAGAAGAAGAAAATATAGAAGATGACCTCGAAGACCGTATCACCGAAGAAGCGAGAAAACGAGGTAATTTACCTAACCTGAGTTATTTCGCCTTCACTGCGACACCCAAAGCCAAAACCCTAGAATTATTTGGCATTAAACAACCAAACGGCGGATATTTACCTTTTAGTCTTTATTCCATGCGTCAGGCAATAGAAGAAGGATTTATTTTAGACGTACTCCAAAACTACACCACCTATCAAACCTATTTTAATCTGATTAAAACGGCTGAAACTGACCCCCATTTCGATAGGAGTAAAGCCACTCGCTTACTGAGAAACTTCGTCGAACTGCATCAACACACCATTAATAAAAAAGTAGCTATCATCGTCGAACATTTCAAAGATACCGTCGCCCATCAACTCGACGGAAAAGCCAAAGCCATGATAGTCACACCTTCTCGCCTTCATGCCGTCCGCTACAAATTCGCTTTAGACCAATATTTGAGAGAGAATGGCTACCCCTATCAGTCCCTTGTCGCCTTTACGGGTACTGTCAAAGATAGTGGTAGTGACTTTACTGTAAACGGGTATGAATACCGCATCAGCCCGAACAAACATCCCTGAAACCGCCACAGCAGAAACCTTTAACCAAGACCCCTATCAATTCCTCATCGTTGCAAATAAGTTTCAGACAGGGTTTAACCAACCTTTGCTAGTAGCGATGTATGTAGATAAACGCTTAGGAGGAGTCAACGCTGTACAAACTTTATCTCGCCTTAATCGCACTTATCCCCAGAAAAATAGTACAATAGTTCTAGATTTTGCTAATGAAGCAGCAACAATACAGAGTGCTTTTGAAGTATATTACGATCGTACTGCCCTCACCACAGAGACAGACCCAAATTTACTCTACGATATCCAGTATCAGTTAGAAGACTTCGAGTTATACACAGATACAGATGTAGATAACTTTGCTCGTATCTATTATGACCCTAAAGCCACACAAGATAAATTACACGCTATTTTAACCCCCGTCATTGACCGTTATCAAGCAACAACAGAAGAAGAACAATTTGCTTTTAGAAACCAATTAAAAGACTTTGTACGTCTCTATGCTTTTATTTCCCAACTACTATCTATTCCTGATGGTGAATTAGAAAAACTTTATGAATTTAGCCGCCATCTAGCCCGTAAGTTACCGATATCCAGCCAACGTTTACCCATCGAAGTACAACAGAGTATCGCACTTGAATCATACCGCATTCAGCAAACCCATACAGGAAGAATACCACTAACACAGGGTATCCGAGAATTAGACCTCATCAGTGCAGGTATAAGTCAACTTCCTATCGAGGCAGTAGAACCGCTATCCCAGATTCTACAACAGCTTAACCAACAGTTTGGTACTAATTTTGCTGAGGATGAACGAGTATTTATTCAACAAATAGAAACAAAATTAGATAGACATGAAGCCTTAAAAGCTAGTATTCAGGTCAACAGTTCCGAAAATGTTAGATTGACCTTTAACACTATTATCAATGATATAGTGCAAGATTTATTTGAATCTAACTTCCAGTTCTATCGTCAGTTTAACGATAATAGAGATTTTGCTCAATACTTATTAAATGTGCTGTTTCAACGCTATTTAGAGAAAACGACTCAAAATAACGAGCAAAATGTGATATGATTACAAGCCCTACTATCATATAGTTATCAAATGACATTAGGCTGGCGTACACTTTTAATTATTCTAGTATTGCGCTCAATTACTCATTTGATTCATCTTTAAATAAATCTCCTCTTAAATCTTCTGGTGCCGTTTCGAGCATTTCGGGAGTAACTGCTGGATTCTCGATTAATTCTCTAGGGTTTTGAGGATAAGAGTAGGTTTTGCTGTTTACATCATTATTTTGCTCTGCTTCACTTGAAAATTCGCGTGTCTCTTTTTCTTGCTCACTCATAATATCAGCCATTATCTTCTAAAATTCTATATTGAGTTTAATTGAACTCTTTAAATTCAATCTCTCACGAATGTATGAATATTTTTTAGAAGGCAATCATCCTAAAGTTGTGTTATTTGTGAGTTACCAAAATTTGCGAATTTTTATGATAAAGAAAAGATATTACAACTTAAGAGAGGATAAAGTTATCAGTCAAAGGATTAATAAAACAAATCCCCTCAAGGCTTCCTCCTGAGTTGAAATCCTCGCTATATACTTCAATAATCTGATTTAAACGGGCTGTTGCCCATATTTGAGCATCCCAATAAGACAGATGATGAGTTTTAACGCCACGCATTGCTTCTAAGACAATCAATTCGGTGATAGTGACCACCTGACAGGCGGCTAGATAATTACGCATCCGAGTGATAGCTTCATCAGAAGAGAGTAAAGGACGTTTAGGGCGAGTCGTGGCTAGAAAAAATTCTCCCATTACTTGAGGGCTAATCACTGCACGAGTCGTTTGAATTAGATGATCGACAACAGTAATAGCCCTATTTTGTTTAACCGTGTCTAAAGAATCATAGATATAAACAAGGATATTGGTATCGATGAAGACTCTACCGTTCATAAAGATCATCTCGTTGCCAATCTCGTCCTTCAGCTTTTGGAGAACGATTTTTAACCTTTTCAATAAAGACTTTCTCGTTTTCCCATGCCGTAAGGTCTAAGTTATGTGATGTGGCGGTTCCTAAGTGACGGTTAAGGGCTTGTCGAATAATCTCTGCTTCACTGATGCCCGCTTGTTGAGCGATCGTTTTTAATAAAGTATCTTGATGTGGCTCAATATAAATTTGCTTACGAATTTTGCTCGACATAAAAACGACAATTATAATGTATACATTACATTATACATTAACAAGGTTTAATTAGGAATTTACAACGATGACAGATTCAAGCCGTAATCACATTACCCTGCAACAAAATCAGAGCAAGTTCGATCTTTGGCGTTTGAACAATGAGGAATATCATAAGTTACGCGCCCATAGTCTCCCGATCAAAGAAGACTTAATGTTTTTGCTACAACTATTCATAAGCGAGGCACATGATCCAAATCGCTTAACACTTCCTTTAGCCTTCGTTACACTTGAGCATTTATTTGGAAAAACGTCGAATTGGTTTGATGATTGGAAAGGATCATTTAGTTTTCCTTTACTGTTAGTAGTTAAGAAAAGTCAGGGAAATTTTACATATATCCTTAGAGTTTATGATCATCGTGGTAGTTTATCTTTTTCTTTCTATCGAGTTTTAGAAAATGGAGCTAATGGTTATGACACTGATATATATCGAGAGCCATTTGAGTTAGAATTTTCTCGTGAAGAAATTAATCAATTTATCAGTTATTTTTATGGCTACCTTATTGGTTGTTCCACATGGGTCAGCAAATTACAAAAACAATCTTTTATTAAAAAAATTGACTCTAATCATATACTGTATGGATACCAAGATGGAGAATTTTTTGAGAAACAAATTGAATCAGTAGAAACTTACAGAGAGACAATTGAAAGATTTGAGCAGAATCATTATTCAGTTATCGAAGAAACTCAATCTCAAGAAATACAAGATTTATTGAATACAATAACTGATGAAGTTTAGCGATGCACAGTGACTTTTAATTATACTCAAACCAAATTTAATATAATGTCTCATCAATCACCCCCTTAAGCATTATTAACATCAGGATTAGGATTTAGAAAAGCCTCTCAAATAAATATCATTTCACTTGCATTTTTTAAAGTATTAAATAAACTTTATCAAGAATAATTTTAACTATTTTTGAATATTTGTTCCCTCTAAACAACAATCATCAAAAATTGCACCTGTCAGTATAGCTTGTTCGATTTGAACACATAATAAATTAGCTTGGGTGAAATTTGTTCCTCTTAATACAGCACCATTTAAAATCGCTTCTTCTAAATCTGCTTGCGATAAATCTGCACCTGAAAGATTAGAACTACTAAAATCAGTTCTGTTTAAAATACTTTTAACTAAATTAACACCGCGTAAGTCTGCACCTCGAAAATCAACTGCGGTTAAATCTAAATGACTTAAGATTGCTCCTGCTAAAAAGGCACCAGTAAAACTCACATTAGAAGCACTAACATCTAATAGTATTGCTCCTCTTAAATCAGCATTCCTCAAATCAGCCCCGACTAAATTCGCACCCGTTAAATCAGCCCCTTTGAGATTTGCTCTTAAAATAGTATTCTGTAAGTTTGCCCCTGAAAGATTAGCACCCATTAAATTCGCTTGAGATAAATCTAATCCTTCTAAATTTGCGCCAGCTAAGTTTTTAATTTCTCCTCGGATAATAGCCGTTAAATCGATTTGAGTAATGATATTCATGTTAATTGATTGTTGATAAAAATTAAGGTTGATGTAGGGGCTTGGTTGCCAAGCCCAGTAAATTAAAATTTAGCATTTTATGTCTTATTCATCATCGTTTCTTCTAACCAAACAGTCGGTGATTGACTAGGACGATCGGGTAATTTCATTAAGCCTAATTCAACTAAGCGAATCACAGTACTTAATGATTCTACCAAAGCGGGATCAAAGCGAATACCACTGTATTCCTGACATTTTTCTAAGGCTTCTGTAAGACTCATGGCAGCGCGATCGCCTTTAGGTTGTGTTTGTTCTTGAAAATAAGCCGCTAACCCTAAAATACGGGCTTCCAGGCTAATTTCCTCGCCTTTTAAACCGTTGGGTTTTCCGCTACCATCCCAGTATTCTAGGTGTTGTAAAACAATCTTTTGGATGGGTTCTAATTCAGGCATTGTAGCCAGAAGTTGCGCCCCAAAAACCGAGCGATCGCGCCAAAATGCGGCACTTGCTTCATCTAGCTGACTGGCACGATGCGTAAAGACTTCGATGGGGGCTTCGGCTAACCCAATACGATATAATAATCCTGCTAAACGGAGTCGTCTAAGTTTAAGGGTAGGTAAGTCAAGAATTTGCCCTAAAACTTCAGCTAATGCGGAAACCTGTAAGGAGGCGATCGGGTTATCGTGATCCCGTTCATCGATTTTTTGTGCCATCCTTAAAAAGGCCTGTAATTTATTTGCGGCTAAATTACGATTGAGTTTTAAAGCTTGCCCTTCTAACTCTACTAATTCTCTTTTTTGACGGTTTATGGTAATTAGCTGTTGTTGACTGGTTTGGAGATAGGTCACAATACGAGAAACCACACCAGTTAGATCGACAGGTGTTGTATTGGTAATTTCACTAATTTGTTGTTGCTTTTCTAGGAGACGATCGGCCAAACTAGGATTATAAGGGCGATATCGTTCGGTTAAAATATGGGCAGCAGTTTGAACTAAAGTTCGATCAAATGTCCAAAGTCCATAAAATTTTCGTTCTGTATCGACTTGAGGATAGCCATCAGCGCGGTATTCATCGGGGGATAGTTCATGACACAATACCATTGCTGCATAATTTGGCGCAAAGATAATTAAATTCCATTCCTCGACTAAGCTATCATCTAAGTTGAGATGAACGAGGGAGACATTATCGAGTTGCCCTGTTTTATGGGTAGCAAAACCGCTATCGGCTACCGCAGCGATCGCAACTTCCGAAGAACACTGAGCAATGTCATAATAGCGATCGGCTTCTTGTAGATACCATTTTCCCTGTTGGAAGGTGACGAGTAGTAATGGTTTTTCTTGGGGGATCACAGAACAAGTTTGTAATACATGATCCTCTAACGCATGACAGAGGGCAACTAGGGTATTTTTAAAATAGACTCCGTAACTAGAGGGAAGTTGTCCATGTTCAAGAGCGTTTTTGAGTTGGTTAAGTGTGGCTTCGGGTTGCATTCTATCTAGACAAATGTGCAGTATTCTCTATTTTGATGTTTTTTTTGGGATTAATCAAACTTATCTTCTGGTCATCACTTGATTGTTTTATCGATAAAATCACTCAATAATACGGGAATTAGATAAAAAATGACGATTATTATTTGTCCTGGAATACACAACCCCGCACTAACTCAAGAATTTATTACTAATTTACAAAGACATTCGATTGCTCTAAAAAATTATTTCATTTTTCCGACAGAACGTTATCCTGCGTTTTCAGGGTTTCATCTGTGGCAGTTTCTCCAGGAACAAAATTTATTACAAAAAGACTTGACTTTTTTAGCTTTTAGTGCTGGGGTAGTAGCAGCGATCGCAGCCGCACAATTTCATCAACTTGGTGGGGGTAAGGTAAAAAAAATGATTGCCCTTGATGGATGGGGTGTACCGTTATTCGGCAATTTTTCGATCTATCGTGGTAGCCATGACTATTTCACCCATTGGAGTTCTGCTTTAATGGGAGATGGGGAAATTAGTTTTTATGCTGATCCACCTGTAGAACATTTGACCCTATGGTATCAGCCCCATCAAGTTCAGGGGTGGATGCTCAATAAGAATAGTTACTCATCTACAACATTAGCAGCCTTTCTCGCTACGCTATTATCTTGATTGCAACTTTATAAAATTAATCTTTATTTATTGATGTTTATCTATAACAAAAATATGTCCACTACAATGACTGTATTAAATCCTTGTATTTTTTTCGTACAAACGGAAGAAGGATTTGCACAAAAAGCTAGTCTCGATCTAACTGAAGCGGGTTATCATCCGATGATTATTCCCGACTTACAAGAAGCTTTAGCCGAGGTTGAAAAATTTCGCCCATCAATGCTGGTTATTGATCGTACTTTAGCAGGTGATGCGGGTTTAACTCTGTGTCAGCAACTACGAAAAGCAGAAACACAGATTTTTATTATTATGCTTATTCCGAAAGAAACCGTAGAGGAACGAGTAGCCTGTTTAGAATCTGGTGCTGATGATTATCTAGTTAAACCCTATCATCAAGAAGCGTTTTTACGGTTAGTTCGTTTTTATTTACAGCCAACGATTACAGTAAAAGAACAATTACGCTTTAGAGAGTTAGTATTAGATTTAACCACGCGGCGTCTATTTCTCAATGATAAAGCGATCGATTTAACGATGAAGGAATTTGAACTTTTGAAATACCTGATGTCACACCCAAGAGAAGTGTTAACCCGTGAACAGATTTTAGAGAATGTTTGGGGCTATGATTTTCAAGGCGAGTCTAATGTGATCGAAGTCTATATTCGGTATTTACGTCTAAAAATGGAATCAGAGGGACATAAACGCCTGATTCATACAGTACGCGGTGTTGGCTATGTTTTGAGAGAAAGTTAAATATGAATTTACCTAACCTAATTACTTTTTCGCGTCTTCTAGGAATTCCTTTTATCTTATATTTACTACAAGACCCCACACCCGAAAAACGTTGGATCTGCGTTACGATTTTTATCATTGCGGCTAGTACCGATTGGCTAGATGGTTATTTAGCCCGCAAACTAAACCAAATTACTGATTTAGGCAAGTTTCTTGATCCATTAGTCGATAAATTACTCGTTTTAGCCCCATTACTCGCATTAATCGACTTACAACAAGTTCCCGCGTGGGGAGTCTTTCTAATTTTAACTAGAGAATTAGCGATCGCAGGATGGCGCGTCAACCCAAATCAAAAAACCATACAAGGGGCTAATCTTTGGGGAAAACTCAAAACGATTAGTCAAATCATTGCAATTTCCCTACTCATTGCCCCTATATCTCAATCTTGGAACACTATAGCCTTAATTGCTTTTTGGTTCTCTGTAATTCTAACAATTGTTTCGGGATTGATTTATGTATTACCCGAAGCGGATAAAATTTCATCATCTACAGAAAAATCGACCTCGGCATCCTGACGACCCGATGCGAGATAATCATTATTAAAAGAATCTTTTAAACCCGAAATCAGATCATATTCAGGTTTCCAGTTGAGTTCATCCATTGCTTTGTGTACATCTGCAAAGAAATGTTGCGCCCGTAGTGGAAAGGCTTTCTTTTTGCCAAAATCAAAATCTTTTGGGTTGTAATGGACGATTTTTAGATCATCAGGTGATTTCCCTGCGGCAACTGCACAAGCTTTCGCTAAACCATCAAAGGTAACATAACGAGTATCGGAAATATTATAAATCTGCCCTACTGCTTGAGAATTTCCTAAAATAGCCGCCATCGCATAAGCTAAATCTTTAACATGACCAAATTGGGTAAAATGTTGACCATGACTTGGAATAGGGATCGGACGATCGTTTACTATCCGATCAAAAAACCATGCTTCTAAATCATTATAATTCTGTGGGCCATAAATATAAGTCGGACGCACCGAAGTCCAAGGAATACCCGATGCTTCTAAATAGCTTTCGGTTTCAAACTTTCCTTTATGACGACTTTTAGGATCAACAGGATCACCTTCACTATGCGGCATCTGATCCGATTTTAGATAAACCCCTGCTGAACTAACATAAACAAAATGTTGGACTTTATCTTGAAAAATTTCGACTAATGGCTGTGTGTCGCTGAGTTCTCGCCCATTATTATCAAATACAGCATCAAAATGCTCATTTGTCAACTTTTCTTTTAACTGAATTGAATCACTGCGATCGCCATGTATTTGTTGTATTCCTTCTATCGGTGATGGTTTCTTGCCTCGATTGAATAATACGACATCATGACCCTGTTCAACTAAAATTTTAGTGAGATAAACGCCGATAAAGCGAGTTCCCCCCATGATTAAAATACGCATAGCTTTTCCTTTACAGTCAGTAATATTCAGTAAACAGGTTTTTGGTTAAACCCGTCAATCGAATAAATCGCTTCCACTGTTCGCGGTATCGTTGTAGAAAGAGGCCGTTATCATAGCCATTGAACCGATAACATTGATCTTGTTAACACACCAAACCTTATGACTACAGCACCCTTAAGCTGGACAGAATTACAAGCTCTGACAGACTTTCAAATCGATACCGTCAACGGCAATACGAACGCTCAAGCTCAATTGCGCCTTTTCAATCGCCCAGAAGCTGAAGTGAGGGTGACACTATACCGCGATAACCATGCTTGGTGTCCCTACTGTCAAAAAATCTGGCTCTGGCTAGAAGAAAAACAGATACCCTACCGTATCAAAAAAGTTACTATGTTTTGCTATGGGGAGAAAGAAAGCTGGTACAAGCGCAAAGTTCCATCGGGGATGTTGCCAGCACTGGAGTTAGATGGACGCATCATCACAGAAAGCGATGACATTCTAATAGCCCTAGAACGGGTCTTTAAACCCTTGAGTAGGTCGATGGAAGACCCAAATGTGATTCCTTTGCGGCGACTGGAACGGATGTTATTTCGAGCTTGGTGTTCTTGGCTTTGTTACCCTGCGCGTTCAAACCGAGAAGAACAGTATAACCGAGAACAATTCACAGCAGTTGTCGCCAAGGTTGAAGAGGCTTTAGCTAGTACCTCTGGGCCTTACTTTCTCTCGGAGTTTGGAATCGTCGATGTGATCTTTACGCCTTATGTTGAGCGCATGAATGCCAGCCTTTTCTACTATAAAGGATACTCATTACGAGAAGAAAATCCTTACTTGTCGGCATGGTTTGACGCGATGGAAAGCCGACTGACCTATCGAGGCACTCAAAGCGACTTTCACACTCATGTCCATGATTTACCGCCTCAGATGGGAGGTTGTTGGGAAAACGGCGAACCTCAGATGCTTCTCAACAAGGCACGGGTAGATCATGGATCTTGGTTTGGATTGCCCGATGTGACTTATCCAGAACCCGAAACCTCAAGATCTGAAGCACTTTCTCGCGTGATCAAGCACCGCGCTAATATAATTAGAGTTAATCCTGCTGATGATCGCTTGTTTGATGAAGCCTTGCGCTGTTCTCTAACCCATTTGATGACAGGAGCCGTTTGTATTCCTCCGTTGGGATCTGATTCGGCCTTACGCTATTTGCGCGATCGCATTAATGTGCCACGAGATATGTCTATCTATGCGGCTAAACGACTTAGAGAATCTTTGGAATTTACGGCGGCTTTGGTTGGCGATCGCCAAGGAATACCTATACCTGTACCGCATCGGCGAGATCAAGATCCTGCTAACTTTGCCGTCAATAAACTTTAAAAAAATGCTCGTGCTCAAGATGTAGTAGTAATTTTTAAGTTAGATAAGGCTTTTTGGTCAGAGTACAACTGTTATTGATTTGAAAACTACTTTAGATTGGGACAAATTTCTGGAGATTGAGTTGGTTTATCTGACCAAATTGACCATTTTTTCGGATTTATGACTAAATGTTTTGAGTCTTTCCTTAAGCTTTTTATTCATTAATATTATTTTACTCACCACAGACTTGTTGTAACGTACTGACGAAAGTTGGATAAGAAATCCCTGCGGCTTCGGCACGATGGATAATAGTAGAGTGCTTGGCGTTTAAAGCAGCGATCGCTAAACTCATAGCCATACGATGATCTGTAAAACTATCGACTTCTGTACCCGTTAAACCTGTTCCCCCTGTAATTTCTAGCCCATCGGGTAATTCTGTCACATTTGCACCCATTTTATTTAAAGCAGATGCCATTACTGCAAGTCGATCGCTTTCTTTGACTCTTAACTCTGCTGCATCTTTTATAATAGTCGTTCCTTGTGCAAAAGTCGCCGCGACTGCAATAATCGGAATTTCATCAATTAAACGCGGAATCAGATCCCCATCAATAGTACAAGCTTTAAGATGACTGTGTTTCACTCGTAAATCGGCCACAGGTTCCCCTGTAACAATCCGTTCATTTTCTAGGGTAATATCTGCACCCATCGCTTGCATCACTTCTAATATTCCAGTACGAGTCGGGTTAATACCAACATTTTCGATGAGTAAATTAGAGTCAGGTACAATAGCCGCAGCAATCATCCAAAACGCCGCCGAACTAATATCCCCAGGGACAATTACAGTTTGCCCTTTTAAAGTAGGATGTCCCATAATTGAAACACTATTCGTATCTGGATCGACATCAATTTCAGCCCCAAATGCTCGTAACATTCGTTCGCTATGATCTCTCGACAATGCAGGTTCTGTAACTTTTGTCAAGCCTTCTGTCATTAATCCTGCAAGAAGTATACAAGATTTAACCTGTGCTGAAGCAATAGGAGAATGGTAATGTATCGGTTTTAATGCCTGTCCCTGGATCGCCAGTGGTGCAAGTGTATTATTTTTTCTGCCCCAAATATGCGCCCCCATGTCTTGTAGTGGTTTGACGACGCGGGACATTGGACGCGAACATAAAGAATGATCCCCTGTGACAGTGAAAAAACGATCCCGATGAGAAGCGAGTAACCCTAACATTAATCTTAGAGTCGTTCCTGAATTGCCTGCATTTAATACATCAGTCGGTTCCGTGAGGTTTCCTAAACCATTGCCTTTTACTGTAACGCGATCGCTATTAAGTTCCGATATTTCCACACCCATCGCTTGAAAACAACTTGCAGTGCTACGGGGATCTTCACCGAGTAATAACCCATGAATAATCGTTTCTCCCTCAGAAATCGCCCCTAACATCAAAGAACGATGCGAAATCGATTTATCACCTGGAATAGTGATGGTTCCCTGTAGCGATAATCCAGACGCAGGGGGGGTAATGATTAAATCTTGGTGTTGTTCGAGGGTTTGCAGGTTAATGATGGGAGAAGACATAACAGTAATATTTAGGCTTGGCATAACTCATCAAAGCCTTCAAATCATAGCAAAAAGACGTATCGAATAAACTATCCGATCTTTCCCTGATTTAACTACGTTGTTTCGTTTCTTCGATAACTTTACTCATAACTTTGCCACCAATTGAATCATTACCTTGCTCTCACTAACTCTATAACCCTGATTCTATCGTTGGCTCACTTCTTAGTCTAATTCCAGTCTTGAACAATAGTTTTGCCAGAAGTCAAATTTTAAACGATAAGCTTGCCGTGAGTGTAGAAGCATTAATCCGTACTTTAGCTGATGAGCATCCCATAACAGAAATTCTGGATTTGGCTAATCGCTTTGTAGCTTAGGATTCCCAAAAATTTTGATTCAAAAGTGTATCCTTGTCGGTAACAAATGGATAAGCATTAGGAAAATCAAAGTTTGGATAATCTCCTCTAACTTTTTTCAATGCTAAACGCCAAGCTTGATGACAAGACTCATCCCATTGGGTTTTTAAACTTGGTGAATCATCTAATAACAATTCTAGTTGAATCCTTTGTTCTCTAACAGTACGTTCCCACCCATTGTATTCCCGAGGCATTGTGACGTACAAACGTTTTAAGATGTGTTCAAATAAGATTAACAAACGATTCTTCAGTTCTTTCTTTTCTGAACGTCCCAATGCTTCTATTTCCTCAATTAAATTCTCTAGATCCAAATTATCGAAGTCTTTAATCTTTAACTGATGCGCGGTTTCTTCTGTCCACAACAGAAAATCAGACTCATATAGGGATTTATGAGGAACTGTTGATGTCATATAATTTGTCTCCTTGCTTGTGATAGCGGCTCTTGACCTTTACACTTCCCTTATCAGCATTTGACTAAACCATAGCTTATCCAACTTTATGGACGTAACTGGATTCGAACCAGTGACCCCATCGATGTCAACGATGTACTCTAACCAACTGAGCTATACGTCCGCACAGTCCATAATCATAACATACTATTCTAAATAAATACAAGTTCTTTATATTTGTAGCCGAGTTTTGCTAAAATAACCAACTGTTAATGAGTGTAGCTACGAAGAGTAAAAATCTTTGAGTCAATCTATCGAAACCCTTAGTTCAGACACTTTGTCGCAGGAACTCGCTGCAATTCAGCAGACGGGTTCTAAACGCATTGCTTTACTCGGTACGCGCCATGTTCCCATTACTCATCAACAGTTAATTGAAATGATGACGTATGCTTTAGCATTGGGTGGTAACCGAGTGATGACTTCTGGTGCCACAGGCACGAATTCTGCGGTGATTAAAGGAGCAATGCGGGCTGATCCTAATCTTTTAACGGTTATCTTGCCCCAAAGCTTAGAAAGGCAACCGAGAGAATCACAAGATCAACTTAAACAAGTGATCCATTTAATCGAAAGTCCAGAAAATGATACTCTTTCTCTAGGTGAAGCAAGTTCAATTTGTAACAGGGAGATTATTTCTCGCTGTCAGCAGTTGATCTGTTTTGCGTTTCATGACAGTCACACGCTTTTGCAAACCTGTCACGAAGCAGAAGAACAACGAAAATTAGTCACTTTATTCTACTTTGATTAAAGGATGAATCTATCAGTTAGTGCAATTCTGCTCTATTCGATTTTGGCGGCGTTTATCTTGATCTATATTCCATTTATGGTCGTTGGATATGCCCGTCTTCAAATTGGATATGATACCTCGGCTCCACGTGAGATGTTTGATCGATTACCTGCTTATGCTAAACGAGCAAGTTGGGCGCATCAGAATGCTTTTGAAACTTATATGCCTTTTGCAGCATCTGCTATCTTAGCTTATGTGACAGGTGTTAATTCTAATTTAGCAGCAGGAGCAGCGATCGCGTTTGTGGTCGCTCGTTCTCTTTATCCAGTGTTTTATATTTCTAATATCCCAATTGCTCGTTCTCTCATGTTTGGCATCGGTTCTTTAAGTACCGTTACGCTATTTGTTTTGAGTATTCTAAAGGTTCAGTAATTTAAAACTTAAAGGAGGGGCTAAATCCTCCTTTAACTTTTATTCAATCCGCAAATAAAACGGCAGTCGAGTATAAATTCCTCTAGGATCATTAAAACTTTTAAAAATAATCAATTCATCTTTAAGCTTTAAAACATCCTGAGTTAATTGAGCCGAAGCAGGTGTAAAATCACTAATCTTAGTTCCAAAAAGCCGATTAAAGAATTTCTCTTCCCAAGTTTTTCGATTTGGATATTCTTCTAAACTCCAATTGTTTTCTAATTTCGCGGTTTTGACGGTATATTGAATCGCCTCTTCTAAGCCGCCGATTTCATCCACTAAACCAATCTTCAGAGCGTCTTGACCTGACCAAACTCGCCCTTGTGCAATTTCTCTGACCTTACTTTCGGGTAATTTACGTGACTTGGATACTTTATTAATAAATAGATTATAAATTTCATTAACAAAGTTCTGATAAATTTGTAATTCTTTCTCAGTTTTTGGTCTCACATTTGTGCCAAGATCGGCTAATTGTCCAGTTTTTACGCTATCCCAAGTTAAACCATTATTATTGCCAATCTTTTGTAGATTAAATAAAATTCCAAAAACTCCAATCGAACCTGTAATTGTACTTTTATCGGCAAAAATCCGTTTTCCACCTGTTGCGATCCAGTAGCCTCCCGAAGCAGCGACATCACCCATCGAAACAATAACAGGTTTTTTCTCGCTTAAACGATTAATTTCTCTAAGAATAATGTCTGAAGCAGTGGCACTTCCCCCAGGGCTATTGATTCTCAAAATAACTGCTTTAATCTCATCATTATCTCTGAGTTGTCGCAGTTCTCGCGCATAACGATCGCCACCGACTTCGTTAGCTTCTCCTGCACCATCGACAATGGTACCATCTGCATAGAGAACCGCAATTTTATTATTGTTATTTTGATTAGCTGAAGTTAAAACCCCATTGGTATAACTTTCTAAACTAATTTGACGGAAAGATTGATCTTCTTGTTTAGGTTCTCCTGTTATTTCCTTCAATTGGGCTAAAACTTCATCAAAATAGGCAATTTTATCAACTAATCCCGCTTGTTTCGCTGCTTGTGGTTTGAGGATACCTTGATTATCTGCGATCGCTTGTAGTTTAGCCCGATTAATCTGACGACTACTAGAAACTTGTGTTAGAAAATCACCCCAAACACTATCTAATAAGGTTCTAATTTGTTGACGACTTTCAGGACTCATATTTTGTCGGGTATAGGGTTCAACCGCAGATTTATAACTACCCACGCGCACTACTTGAACACCGACTCCAAATTTATCTAAGGCACCTGCATAAAATAAAGGTTGTACACTTAAACCATTAAATTCGACCGTTCCCAACGGGTTAATCATGATTTGATCAGCAATTGATCCCAAATAATATTCTTTCTCACTCCATTCCACATCATAAGCTAAGATTTTTTTACCCGATTTTTTAAAATCTGCTAAAGCTTGACGAATTTCACTTAAGGTTGCATAGCCACTTTGATCAATGCCTCCTTTACCATAGAGAAAAATCCCTGAAATGCGTGAATCATCTTTTGCTTTGGTAATACTTTCTAAAACTTGTCGGAGGGTGAGCGAGGTATTATTATTTTGAAAAGCTTGAGCTAAGGTTGAAGCGGGTTCGGTATCTTGTATCGTGGTTGATAAATCAAAGACTAACATTGATTTGTTATCAACTGATGGGCCGTTATTTTGTCCTGCTCCCGCAAACAAAAGAGCCAATATTCCGCCAGTTCCTAAAATAAGTAATAAGAATAGTGCCGCTAAACTTCCCAGACAACTTGCAAAAATTTGTTTTGTGAATTGACCCATTGCAGTCGATCAATAAAGAGTATTGTGATCTTTATGTTATCGTTTCTAACACATTAGAATGTTTAAGATCCGCTAGAGTTTGATTTCCTGTACAAAAAAGAGCCGTTGTGATTTCCGCCCTCAATAATTGGACTAATTCGTGTAAAGCATCTAATGAGAGATCAGCCGCTTGTAAAAAGGGTAAGGCTAAACCCGCTAAATCTGCTCCTAAAGCGATGACTTTTGCCACTTCTAAGCCATTGCGTAACCCACCTGAGGCAATCAAGGGAACCGTCGGAAATTGTTGGCGAATTTGGACAATACATTCGGCTGTCGGTATGCCCCAATCGCCAAACGTTTGTCCTAAGCGTTGTTGTAAAGTGTATGGCGATCGCTCGCTTTCCACTTTAGCCCAAGAGGTTCCCCCCGCACCTGCGACATCAATCGCTTTTACCCCCACTTCTAAAAGCTTTTGCGCCATTTTCTGTGAAATTCCATTGCCAACTTCTTTAGCGATTACAGGAACAGAAAGCTCATAGCATAATTTATTAATTTTGTCAAGTAATCCCTTAAAATTAGTATCTCCGTTTGGTTGAATACACTCTTGTAGTGGGTTAAAGTGCAGAATCAGAGCATCGGCTTCAATTAATTCGACAATGCGTAAACACTGCTCTAAATCATAAGCATAATTCAGTTGTACGGCTCCAAGATTGGCAAAAATGAGGGCATCTGGTGCAAAAGAGCGCACGGCAAACGTATCGGCGACTTCTGGCTTTTCGACTAAAACACGCTGTGAACCGACTCCCATCGCTAGTTTATGGGTTTGGGCGATCGTTGCTAGACGATAATTAATTTCTTTAGCTTTTGCAGTTCCTCCCGTCATCGAGGAGATCAATAACGGTGCATTAAGCGTTTTACCGAAAAATGTTGTAGAGATATCGACTTCTTTGAGATCCAATTCTGGAAGACAGCAGTGAGTAAAACGATACTTTTCTAAACCATTGGTTGTTTGATGAAATTGAACATCATCTTCTAAACAAATCCGCAAATGATCATCTTTGCGAATCTGGGTATTACTCATAGTGCCTCAGTGATCGCGTTTCTCAACAATAATTCTAACCTTTTATTAACTCTACTGCATCTTTATGATCAACGGATTGAAGATAAACTTTAACCTGTTCTTCTTTAGAGGTGGGTAGCCTTTTTCCTGTAAAATCAGGATGGATCGGTAATTCTCGATGTCCTCGATCGACTAGGGTCAGTAGACGAATCACTTCAGGACGACCGTATTCAGTAACAGCGTTTAATGCGGCTCTAATTGTACGACCTTTATAAATCACATCATCCACTAAAATCACGGTTTTACCCGTTAGACTTTTGGGAATTTTGCTTTTTTCGGGGGTACGGGTTTTAATGCGATCTAAATCATCTCGATAAAAGGTGATATCAATGGCACCGACGGGAACTTTAACTTGTTCTAGGGTTTCAATTTGATACGCCAGTAGATGAGCGAGGGGAACGCCTCTTGTATAAATTCCCAGTAAAATTAGTTGCGACAGATCATTATTTTTTTCAATGATTTCTGAGGCAAGACGATTTATGGTTCTACGAATTTCATCGGCTGAGAGGATTTGTATCAGTTGTTCTGACATAGAGCCTAGTTTAGGACAATCAAGAGCATCCATCTACTAGAGTAACTTAGAGTATAAACAAAAAATAGTTCTACTAAAAAAGACGTGCTTTACACACGTCTATTGCCGACTCATGATTAAAAATTAAATGGATGCACCTGATGCGGGTGCGGCACCTGAGCGATCAACGATCGTTCTTAAAATTGTAATTTGTTGTTGAAATTCTTCATTTTCAAGGCTGGTTATCCATTGGTCAGCCGTATCGGAAAGTGTATAATCTTCGGGGAAGGGAATAATTACACCTTCATCCATGCCTTGCGCTAAAAAATACCAGAATGCAAGTTTACTATTTGCTCTAAGTGAACCATACTCGCGGGTCATTTCATTAGAAACCCCATTTAGAAGATCGCGCTGAATTTGTAATTGTTCTTCTTGTGATTTGTCTTTAACTTGATTATATAATCCCCCAGAAATCGCGGATTCAGCAGAACCAGGGGCCGCGATCGTGATTGAACTACCCATTTTTTTATAGACGAACCACAATATTGCTAATTGTTCATCTACACCGAATTGTCTAAAACTGTCGCTTAGTTGATTTGTATCTTCTGAAACAGGAAAAGAAACCATTAGTTATAAACCTCTAAATTCATCACAACAATTTTTTTAATTGTTACTGACTAATATTAGTCATGTTATTAATTCAAGACATCATACTCTTGACAGAGTTTTTGTCAATTTATTAACCAACTGCGATTTATTCCCCAGGACAGAAAAGAAAGTTTTAAAAATATGAATTTCGACTGATTAAATTTAGATTGCTTCTAAATTAGTCTCCCCCGTTCTAATTCTGACAATTTCTTCAATCGGAGAAATAAAAATTTTGCCGTCTCCGATTTCTCCTGTACTAGCACTGATTACTAACGCTTCTAATAGAGAGGTAACTTGATGCTCATCAACAATGATTTCTAACTTGATTCGATTGACAAAATCGATTGTATATTCTGCACCTCTGTACAGAACTTCTTGTTTTTTACTTCGACCAAATTGACGCTGTTCTGAGACAGTCAAACCAATAACTCCCGCATTAACCAAGGTCGTTTTGACTTCTTCTAGTTTGTGGGATCGGATAATAGCTGTAATTTTTTTCATTCCTAGAACGTTAAGTCTTTTCTTTAGCTTACGTCTTTCCTTGTAAGAAACTCATTAAATTTTCTAAAAAGGCGGTACTTAAACCACTATTAGTACGGTTAGTTGTTTGTGTTTCCTCTATGGGATCAAGATCGAGGGAATTAAACGACGAGTTAGAATTAGATGACATAACCATCATCGGTAATTCTTCAACCAAATCAACGACAATTAAACGGAAAGCTATTTGTTGTATTTTTTCGATGGAGATTTGTAGTTGTTCTGCGATCGCTTTAAGACTTACATGACCATCAGTATACTCCCAGACATTCCATTCTGCTTGATTGAGATGAAGTGTCGGTTTTCCTTCACTGCGACTGGTTAAAGCTGAATGAATCTCAGGTAGTTTGTTTTGTAGCGCACTCCAATCTTGTAAAGCGCGTAAACCTGCTAGAGTGACTTCAGCACCAAGACTACTTAACCCTGTTAGTTCAAGAGAAGGAATCACAGCATTACTATCAAAAGTAAATTCAGCGTCGGGTAACTTAAATAAAGCACAGACTTGCTGCATGACTTGAGTATAAAATAAAAGTTTAAGCTGATCGGCTTGTAAAAAATTATTCGCTTTGAAATACAATCCCAAGGGTGTTGTTTTTAGCTGTTCAGATGAAATCGATGGAAAAGAATTAATCCATCCTCGCTTTTGAATTAAAGCAAGTAATCCTGTTTCGTCATGGCGATCGCTGGCTGCTACAATACGACCCTGACGGAACCAGATATAATGTTGTTTTGTTTCTTTTTGAAGAGAATTTAAGGTAAGTAATCCTGTTTTTTGTCCTTGTTCAAGGAATTGGAATAATTCGGGTAAAGAAAATTCGGATAATTGTCCTGTAATCAACATAATCAGTCACAAATGAACTTCAAAGACTAAACTAGACACTCAAGCATTAATTGTTTAACCAAAACGATTACCGCTTGAGCAACTGATCCTGTTTTGGTTGCATTTACTGTAATAATAGGGGGTCGGTTTTTTTCATTGGGATAACCCAAAGCGATCGCCATATTTTCAGGAAACCAGGCCCCAGGACAATCCGTATGTGTTAAACCAATGATCATCGGAATTTTGGCGCGTTGTTCCATAAAATTAATAATGCGACGTGCATAACGAAATTCACTAGGTCGGTTGGCTGGAATTAGAACCATATAAGCATGAGCTTTACAAATCAGAATATCCCACATAAAATCAAAGCGAGACTGACCTGGTGTTCCATAAAGATGTAAAGCCATATTTGGACTAAATTGCAAACGACCAAAGTCAAAAGCAACTGTGGTTTTAGGTTTTAAAAGTTTTGTTTCATCGGTGGCTTGTCGATCAGTATCTACTACTTCTATTTCGCTGACTGAACGAATAAAAGTCGATTTACCTGCACCCACTGGCCCTGTAATGACCAAACGCATAATCTCCATAGATCTATGATTCTCCCTAGTAATAAACGTATTAAAAATGAGGAGATGATCAATAATTCATGACACCCCCTCATCTAGTTAATCAGGATTTAGCTTTTGAGGACAATTAAACTAAAAGTGTTTTGAGGTCTTCTAAAGCGCGTTTAATTTCTAACATTAAAACACCCTGCTTAACGGCTTTGCTGGCTAGTACGAGAAACACAGCATCATTTCCGCAGCTTGTTAGAACTCCATATCCTTCATTACCTTCGACGTAAATGCGATCAACACCACCTCTTGCGAGTTCACTCCCAATTCTTTCACCTAGAGAAAGCATCGCGGCTGACATCGCGGAAACCCGTTCATCGTCCATCCCTGGGGGTAGTGCTGATGCTAGTGAAAGTCCATCGGGAGTGACAACGGCTGCACCTTGAACGTCATTGGTTCCAGTGACAAAACCTTGTAAAACATTTGTTAATTTTCCAGTGTTAATACCCATAAATACCTCATTTAGTTCTAAATATTCAAAAATTAGTTCATGATGGTGAATTGCTAGACAGCATTGGCACCTGTCGCAATTAGACGACGGAATAAGCCTTCTGTCCATCCAGTTTCTTTTAAAACGGCTTTAGAAGAAACTTCAATATAAGCTTGTTCAATAAAAGCTAAATCAATCATGCAAATTTTACTTAAGGCATCTCTTAATTCATTTCCTTTACCTTCTACTTGAAGTTTTTCAGTAATTTCTCTGACAACAGTAGCCATAGCTGGAACGACGTGTTGTGGCCCAATTCCGACTCGTACATGAATTAAACCAATACGCCAGCGACGTTCGGCATAGATTGTTCCCCAGGCATCCATTCCCGTAAACATTTCTTGAAACCATTCAATAAAAGTTTCTCTAAGACGGTGGATTCTGCCATCAGAAGCATTTAAAATGGAACTCATTTCGGGGTCACGACCGAGATAATCATAAAAACAATCGGCCATTTCTGATGCTACTGTTTTTCCCCAATCAGCATAAGAGTTTAAGATGGCTTTATCTGAATTGCTAAATAGCATTCGTTGTTCCATCTTTTGCATAAACTCATGAGGATTTAATGTCATATTTTTCTCCTAGCACACAAACTAAACTTTATTCATTTAAGTTGGAGTGACTTAAATATCTCAGGGGGTTTTTAATAGAGTCAGATCAAGGTTAAACACGATGCTGTGTTGTAACTAACTCTATTTATCCCTAACAAACTCGTTTAGTGTAACCGCATTTATACGGATTTTTTAGGTAACTTTATGGGCCAGTCTATTTTTTATTTAAGAAAGATGTATTTATCTGACAAAGTATAAGTATTTTTGAAGGTATTTAAAAAATACTAAACATAATCTTGAGCATTTTGTCGTCGTGCCATCTTTTAATTAACCAAATCTTAAAAAAATCTATATTTTTTAATTAATCAAATGATGATTTACTTTAATTTTCTTTATAAATGTTTACAAAAACTCGATTTGATAGATAAATGTATTGCTTAATACTGAATTGTGATTTGAATTTATCAATTAATTTTTTAAAATAAATAATTTAACCTCAAAAAGTTTATGAACCAGTCAATCAAAATCGATAATTTATTTACTCTGCTCATCCCACTGAGCATTATTATTAGTAGTTTATTAATCGGAATTTTATTTAAAAGATATTTCTTTGCTCGTTTATTTAGAAGTCGTACTCTCCAAGGCTGGAAACTCGATACTATTCTTGTTGATCCTCTACAAAAAATTAGTATTTTTTGGTTTGTGTTGGGTGGTATTTCTCTTTCATTACGAACTCTACCTTTCCAATTGAGTCTTATTTTAGTGGCTCAAAAGCTGATCTTAGCTACTTTTTTAGGCTCATTGACAGTTTTAGTCGCTGAAGTTGCCGTAACCATTTTAAGAGTTTATACAACGAAAGATGATGGAATTTCGCCTTTAACAACTCTTTTTGACTTTCTGTTAAAAGTTGCTGTTTTTAGCATTGGTTTTTTACTGATCTTACAGTCTGTTGGTGTGAGTATAACTCCGTTCCTAACTGCTTTTGGGGTTGGTGGTGTCTCCATTGGTTTAGCTTTACAAAATACTTTATCTAACTTAATGTCTGGAATCAATATTATTACTTCAAAAAAGGTACGTCCAGGCGATTATATTCAACTGAAAACGGGTGAATCTGGTTATGTTAGAGATGTAGAATTAAAATATACTGTGATCCAAGAGATTACCGAAAATTTAATGGTTATTCCCAATTCTAAAATTATTACTTCAAGTTTTAGAAATTACAGTTTACCTGACAAATCAATTATTATACCTATTGACCTCGCCATTAGTTACGATAGTGATTTAGAAAAGGTTGAACAAATTACGCTTGAAGTGGCGCAGGAAATTATTAAAAAATTTGACAATTCTAAAGAAAAAATAATTTATAAACCTTTTATTCGCTACCAACAATTTGATTATTTTAGTATTAATTTAACGGTTTATATCAAAATTAGAGAAGATGAATTTTTTGAGCATATCACCTTAAAACATGAATTTTTAAAAAAGTTACATCAGCAATATAGAGCAGAAAATATTAATGTTCCGTTTCCTTTAAAATTAGCTTACTTGCCCAAATTTAATGATGATCTAAATTTTGAGACACAAGACCCAGACAATCCATAAATTCTAAATTCAAGATACTGTATTTCGTTGTGTTTTAATCCATTGGCTTTCAGGACGGATTAGAAAAGCTAAATAAAGTGGCATTTTCCAAACTAGATAAATAGGAATACTGAGTAACGCTTTGCCTGAAATGGTGGGACGACCGAAATTAAACCAGGCAACTAAAATAGCAAACAAGAGACACAATCCAGCTAAAGCAATCAACAAAACAGGAAGCCAAATCCCACTAAAAATTCCGCTTAATAGACCGATAAAAATGGCTGTACTCCACAACAAAACTAAAAAAGATAATGGTGGTACGCCTATTTCTAAAGCTAAACTTAATAAGTCTAATCGTTGTTGTAATATAGCAGCTTTAATTAATCGAGGAACTTGGGTACAAAGCGTTTTTAAATGTCCATGTTCCCAACGTGTGCGCTGTGTTTTAGCTGCTTGTTCTTGATTGGGAAATGTACCGATGACCTGAGCATTTTCACAGAATAGAGCGGGATAACCTGCGATCGCCAAATCAATTCCCAACTGCATATCTTCGACAAGATTACCACTAGCGATTATCACTTTTGATAAAGCTGCCCAAGGGATTGCCATTCCCGTTCCAGCTAATAAACATGGCAACCCTAAACGAGCTAAACCTGTGGCTCTAACTCGATTTTTTACCAAAAAAGCCAAAGCTGAAATCGTTTCTTTTGCCGTTGGATTGAGGGGAGGTTCGAGTAGATCGATTCCTTGTACGGGACGACCTGATTGACAGCACATTTTTGATAATTCGTCAATAGTTTTCGGTGCAGCAATCATATCCGAATCAATAACAATTACGACATCGGGGGGATCAGATGCTAAAAAACGGATTCCATAATCTAGGGCGTAACCTTTGCCGCGTTGTTCTAAATTAGCTCTTTCAATGGCTGTAACTCCTTTTTTTCGGGCTAAATCAGCCGTTTGATCGTCGCAGTTATCAGCAATGACGACTAAGCGATGACTCGGTTGAAGTTGTGGTAATAAAGATTCAATAGTTTGTTCAATTACCATGGCTTCATTATGAGCGGGTATTAAAATCGCTACTTTTGGGGAGCCATCTTTAGTGGTAGTCACGAAACGCGACGGAAGACAAGCGGCTAAACATTCAATCAATAAAAATAAACAAGGAATGAATATGACTACAGCCATACCCCAAAGTAGCAGTGTTAATAATATAGTCATCTAATCTTAGTAGAATGCTTTTACTGAGTTCTATTTTTATAATACCGATAATCGCTTTAGGCTAAAAGTGTTCATTTATCTAGCTAATTAAACTTATGTCTGTTCTAGCAATTAATACAAAATCCGTACAAATCAAAAACGGAGATTTAGGAATCGATGCTTATCTAGCCATGCCACAGGAAGATGGGACTTATCCTGCTATTATTGTGGTGCAGGAAATCTTTGGCGTTAACGATCATATCCGAGATGTGACCCGTCGAATTGCTCAAGAGGGATATGTAGCGATCTCCCCTGCCATTTACCAACGTCTTGCCCCTGGTTTTGAGACAGGATATACATCAGAAAGCGTAACCATTGGTAGAGAATACAAAAACCAAACCTTAGCAGACGAATTACTCAGTGACATTCAAGCAACCATCGACTATCTTTACACCTTACCCCAAGTTCAAAAAGGAGTCGGCACCATCGGCTTTTGTTTTGGGGGTCATGTCGTGTATTTAACCTCAATTTTAGACCAAGTTAAAGCGACAGCCTCATTTTATGGCGCAGGAATTACGACGGGAACACCAGGAGGAGAAGGAACAACGCTAGAACGAACCCCAGAAATCAAAGGAACCATTTATGCTTTTTTTGGGATGCAAGATGTCAGTATTCCCGCGACACAAGTATCGGAGATTGAAAGCCAATTGCAAAAATATAACATTCCTCATCAGATTTTCCGCTATCCAAACGCAGAGCATGGATTTTTTTGTGACGAGCGTGCCAGCTACAATCCATCTGCGGCCCAAGATGCTTGGTATCATGTGCTAGAGTTGTTTAAGACAACTTTAAAAAATTAGTGGGTGACGCTCTGAGGTAATTAGACGTACACTGGAGACAAACCCCAATTGAAACGTTTAGGATTTTTGTAATCATGCCATCGCCATCTTTTTCCATGGATGATTTTGTACAAGCTTTGGATCAATATGATTATCAATTTGCCAAAGGACAAATCGTCAAAGGTAGAATTTTTCAACACACTTCAGATGGCGCATTTGTAGATATTGGGGGTAAATCTCCTGGTTTTGTACCATTACGTGAAGCCTCGGCTCAATATATTACTAATATTGCTGAAGCTTTACCTCTACAAGAAGAAATGCAGTTTCTTATTATCGCGGAACAGAATGCCGAAGGACAAGTCACCCTATCGCGCCGTCAACTGCTACTGAGACAAGCGTGGGATCATATCGAAGAAATTGCTGAAAGTGATACATCAGTACAAATGCGAGTCAGTGGTGTTAATCGAGGTGGAGTAACTGGAGAAGTAGAAGGGTTAAAAGCATTTATTCCCCGTTCTCATCTCATTGAAAAAGATGATTTAGATGCTTTAGTGGGGCAACTGCTAACCGCTAATTTTCTGCAAGTTGATCGAGAAAATAATAAACTCGTTTTATCTCAAAGACAACTGGCTAAAGCCGCAGCTATGCAGCATTTAATTGTTGGGGCATTAGTTGAAGGAACAGTAGTCAAAATTCAGCCCTATGGCGTGTTTGTTGATTGTCAGGGAGTCACTGGATTATTACATATTAAACAGGTGAGTCAGTCTCATGTCGATGCGTTGACAACTCTATTTAAAATTGGACAAAAAATTAAGGTAGTTGTTGCCGATATTGATGAGTACAAAAATCGGATATCTTTTTCAACAAAAATTTTAGAAGCTTATCCAGGCGAAATTTTAGAAAAAATGGATGAAGTAATCGAAAATGCTGAGGAGAGATTAGAAGAAGCTAAAGTCAGACAAGCACAAAATCCTCAATAAAGTTGTGATGAGTTACAGTATATTGCTTAATCAGGGTTTGGGTCACTAAACCCTGATCGTTTATTAGAAAAAAAGTAAGAATAAATGAGAAAAAAAAGTGACAGTAGACCATCACTCTTATTGCTAACATGGTTCTATAACAATTCATGGCTCAAAAAAGAATTAGCTCAAAAATCGAAGCATTAGGATAGATAATCATGGGTATGAAAGATAAATTTCAATTTCCCCGTGTTGGGAATCTTCTATTAGTTTTAGCAGGTGCTTCATTTCTAGCGTATCTATTTTTTCCTCGTTCTAATAACATCCCTGAACGAACCTTAACACCCTATAGCGAATTCTTAACCAGAGTCAACAATGGAGAAGTTAGCCAAGTCAAACTAGCAAATCAGTTAATCATTTATCAGCTAAAATCTCCCTTAGAAGGTTTAAAAGCTCCAGAAGGCTTTAATATTCCTGATCGTCCCCTTTCCGTTCCTCAAAACTCGAAAAATCCTTTTCATACTGCCCCAGAAGCAAACAATAGTCAATATCCTAATCGACAGCAAGGCACCATTTTAGCCACAATTCCGATTAATGATCCTAATCTAGCAACTACTCTTCAAGCTAGAGGCGTTACTTTTGAAGCTGCACCACCTCCCCAAAATGCTTGGTTTAGTACACTCTTAGCTTGGGTTGTACCGCCTCTGATTTTAGTCGCAGCGATGCAATATTTTCTCCATGATGATAGCCGTCGTTCTTTGGCATTTAATAAAAATTTGGCTAAAGTCTATGATGGAGAATCAACGAGGATTACTTTTAGTGATGTAGCAGGTGCCGAAGAAGCCAAAACTGAACTTAAAGAAATTGTCGAATTCCTCAAAGAACCCGATCGCTTTAATCGCATTGGGGCTAGAATTCCTAAAGGTGTTCTGTTAGTCGGGCCGCCAGGAACAGGTAAAACCCTAATGGCGAAAGCGGTTGCAGGTGAAGCAGAGGTGACATTTTTTAGTATTTCGGCTTCGGAATTTGTTGAATTATTTGTTGGTACTGGTGCAGCTAGAGTTCGAGATTTATTTAAACAAGCTAAAGAACAAGCCCCCTGTATTATCTTTATTGATGAGTTAGATGCCATAGGTAAGTCTCGCAGTTCGGGTAATGTCGCTAGTGGTAGTAGTGATGAACGAGAACAAACCTTAAATCAGTTACTTACCGAAATGGATGGCTTTGATGCTAAAGAATCCGTGATTATTATCTTAGCAGCAACCAATCGCCCCGAAACCCTAGATCAAGCATTATTGCGTCCTGGTAGATTTGATCGTCAAGTATTAGTAGATCGTCCTGATTTAGCGGGAAGATTGGCGATTTTAAAGATATATGCCCAAAAAGTTCAAATCGGAGAAAATGTAGATTTAAAAGCGATCGCAACTCAAACCCCTGGTTTTGCAGGTGCAGATTTAGCGAATCTTGTCAATGAAGCAGCCTTATTAGCAGCGCGAAATCAACGGGAACAAGTGTTACAATCGGATTTCAAAGAAGCCATTGAACGGGTGATTGCAGGTTTAGAAAAGAAAAGCCGAGTTTTAAATGAGCAAGAAAAGAAAGTAGTCGCCTATCATGAGGTGGGACACGCTTTAGTTGGGGCGGTGATGCCAGGGGGTGGTAGAGTCGAGAAGATTTCGATCGTACCGAGGGGTTTATCCGCTTTGGGATATACCTTGAGAATGCCTACAGAAGATCGGTTTTTGATGAGTGAAAAAGAATTTGCTGAACAAATTGCAACATTATTAGGTGGACGAGTTGCCGAAGAAATCATCTTTGGAAGTGTCACCAATGGAGCCTCAGATGACCTACAACGGGCGACCGATATCGCGGAAAAGATGGTTACTCTTTATGGCATGAGTAAGGTTTTAGGCCCCTTAGCGTATGATAAGCGACAAGGTAATAATTTTTTAAGCAATGGCAGCAGTAGCCCGCGTCGTTTAGTCAGTGAAGATACCGCTAAAATGATCGATGAAGAAGTCAAACAATTAATCGAAAAAGGGTACGCACAGGCTAAAACAATTCTGACTCAAAATCTTGAGTTATTAGAACTAATTACCCAAAAACTATTAGTAACCGAAGTAATTGAAGGGGAAGAATTACAGCTTTTATTAGAAAAATGTAAATTATAAAATACGGGTAACTGTAGGGGTTTGGTCTCCAAACCCAATTGATTTATACATCTAAATTATTTAATTTCTGAAACTCGGATAATAGCCAAGTCGTGACTTTACCATGATTTATTTGACGACTACGACGTAATGCTTCTTCGAGTAAAGAGATTTCTAACCCTGAAAGAACTTGTGATTGTTTAATGCGACGACTGCCTTGGTTTTCGATGACAAAAGCGATAATTTGAGCATTTTGTACATCGATAATCCAATATTCACGAATGCCTATTGATTCATATAATAAGCGTTTTTCACCTTTATCATCAGCTAAGGAACTATAGGCAACTTCTATCACTAAATCTGGTGGGGGATAGTCATCTAAACTAATAATGGTGGCATCCCAAGGAATAATTTCTGCTTTATCACCGAAATAGAATGATATGTCGGGTTGTATTTCTGTATATCCTGTTTTTCGGTATGTACAATTATCGTGTATGTCGAAATCTAAGTTATTAAGATTGCCAAAAAGACAAACTGCATGAATTACGATTCCGTGATCTCGTGAATGGGGATTTCCAAGGGCTGCCATTTCGATTCTCATCCGTCCGTTGTAGTAGTATACTTTCGCTTTAGAGTAAGCAGGATCATTACTAACTTGTAAATATTCTTCCCAAGTGGCATTTGTCCAAGTATCTGTGATGGGCTTAATTTGTAGCTGGCTCATATTATTTCTTTAATGTGGGTTTAGTAACCAAACCCCTACGAATTTTTGTCGATTAATTAGGGTTTGGCAACCAAACCCCTACATTTTAGACTGGTACTTCGATTTTCTCATGTCCTGCTAATTCAAAGGCAGCATGAACGGCTTTTAGAGCTTTTATTCCTTCTTCTTGACTGACGACACAACTAATTTTTATTTCAGAAGTGGCGATCATTTGAATGTTAATTTTTTCTTTGGCTAATGCTTCAAAGAAACGAGCCGCTATACCTGGTTGTCCGACCATTCCCGAACCAACAATACTAATTTTTGAAATATTATCATTAATTAAGATTTCTCCTGTTCCCAGTTTAACGGCTAATTCTTTTAGGACAGTTTGAGCCGCAGATACATCATTTTGAGCAACCGTAAAAGCGATATCTCGTGTCGGTAGTCCATTAATGATACGACATCGTTGCGACTGGATGATCATATCAACGCTGATGTTTTCTTGAGCTAAAGTATTAAAGATGAGGGCAGCCATCCCAGGACGATCGCTGACATGACGGATCGCGATTTGGGCTTGTTTTGTATCTAAAGCAACACCGCGCACGGGAACCCCAGATTTTACCGTATCCATCGTAGAAGTAGCAGGAGACTGTTCCACATCAAAAGCTTGACAAAGAACTTGAATCGCTTTTTCCCCTTGGCTTTCATCGATAACGCAACTCACTTTTACTTCAGAAGTCGAGATCATTTCGATATTGATCCCCGCATCCGCTAAAGTTTTAAACATTTTCGCCGCGATCCCTGGACGACCAATCATTCCCGCACCAGCGATCGAAATTTTAGCGACTTTTTTTTCTACCATCACTTCAGCTTCTTCGGTTTTCGCGGGATAGCTGCGGAGGGCGGGGGCGATCGCTTCGGCTACGGCTTCGGCACCTTTGAGCATTTTTTGAACAACAGTGAAGGCGATATCATTACTATTGCCTTCGTGTACTGATTGAATAATTAAATCGACATCTACGTTTTGGTGTGCAATTTCCCTAAATAGTCTTGCGGCAATACCAGGACAGTCAGGAACCCGCAATAAGGCGACTTTGGCCTGATCCGCGTCATATTCAACCGCATCAACCGCTTTAGTGAGTTCTAACCCTTGTAGAGAACGGGGTTTGGGTTGGGGTGAGACGACTTTTGTACCAGGGTGATCGCTCCAACTGGAACGCACTACTAAAGGTACACCAAAATTTTTAGCGATTTCGACGGCTCTAGGGTGTAAGACTTTTGCCCCCAAGCTGGCGAGTTCTAACATCTCATCACAGGTGATCTGCTCCATCAATTGAGCCTCTGGAACGATACGAGGATCGGTTGTGAGGATGCCTGGAACATCGGTATAAATTTCGCAAAAATCGGCTTTGAGGGCTGCTGCAAGGGCTACAGCCGAGGTATCCGAGCCTCCACGACCGAGGGTGGTAATCTCTAATTCACCACCGACGCAAATTCCTTGAAATCCTGCTACTACAACGACTTCCCCATCATTGAGGTGACGTTGAATGCGATCGGGTTTTATTTCCAGAATTCTAGCGCGAGTATGTTCAGCTTCGGTTACTATACCGACTTGCGCCCCAGTCAGGGAAGTTGCAGGCTGTCCGATTTCATGTAGTGCGATACTGAGGAGAGCGATCGTAACTTGCTCACCCGTCGAGAGTAACATATCCATTTCCCGACGCGAGGGGTTTGGGGAAATATCTTTGGCGAGATTGACTAAACCATCAGTTGTTTTACCCATTGCTGAAACGACGACAACGACTGTATTTCCCTCTTTTACGGTTTGAGCGATGCGTTGGGCGACAGATTTAATACGTTCAACTGAGCCGACGGAGGTTCCCCCGTATTTTTGGACAATCAGGGCCATGGTACTTACTTCAAAGGGTGGGTTACAAATACGATTTAGATTAATACTGATAGTATTTTTTGGCTAAGGAATGCAGGTTTGATCTTTTCCTAATTCCGTTCTTCATTTTAACTGATTCAGTTTTAGTTTGTAGATGAAATTAAGGGATGTAAAGACGACCAACTCCCATATAGTTATCAATTTCAAGCATTATCTCAATTAAACGACTAGCACATCTTTCTCGATAGCTGTACTCATAATTATTTATCTTTAGCATTGTTTCTAGATTAAACTTAATAAAAATTGTGCTAAAATTCTATCTCTTTTTCAACCTCGATGATTTCTGTGTATTCATACCCATTAGAACTACGAACGACGAGGGGATAAGTTATACCATCAATATTAATTGAATCCTCTTCGCAATCGGGTTTAGGAGAGTGGTAGACTAAAATATATTCTTTACCGATATATTTTCTCATTTCTGTTTCAACTTCGCCACGCCATTGAGTTTTAGTGACTAAGACAATTAATTGATTTGCAATTTGAGGTATTGCTTTAGCGACTTGTCTACGATAAATTTCATCTAAGCTACCGAACGGTGAATCCATAACCATCGGAAAGGTGCTACTATCTAAACCAATAAAGGTATTTTTTTGACTCCAATCTCTAACACGATCAATAATTCCACCAATAAAGGATAAACTTAAGATCTGATTTTCTCCAGTAGATGCTGCAACAGGAACCGCTACCCCCGATGTATTTTCAACCAGTCTTATTTCATAGTCACTATTAATTCTGGGAATATAGGGAGTAAAGGAAATAGAATTAAAGATGTCTTGGACTCGTTTTTCTAGTGATAAACGAAATTGGCTTTCGACTCGTTTTCTCACTTCTTGTAAACGTTCTATTGCATCTTGTGTACTATTGATTCTTTTTTGTGCAAGAGCTTGTTTTTCTTCTTTAATTTTTTGTTTACTGATTTGTTTTTCTAATGTGTCTATTTCTTTGGTGATTATTTCTTGCTGTTGTTTAATGACACCTTGTTCTAGGATAACTTCTCGAATTGATTCTTCAATTTCATCTAAACGTTTTTGTAGATTTTTTAAATCTTCATCTGGTGCATGTCTGAATTTATTTTTGATATTATCTAGTTCGGTTTCCACTTGAGATAATTCAAGTCGCCATTGTTGAATATTAGACTGATCCGTATCAATATTATTCCAAAAATCCTCGACTTGTTTTTCTAATTCAATAACATTTGATTCAAGACGAATTGCTGCTTCTTCTACATCTGCTATTCCCGCTTTATTTTTCCAGCTTTGGACTTGTAAATATTGTTCTGTCCCTTCATGTAGCTGATTCCCGCAAATACATTGTTGTCTGTCTAAAAGTTGTTCAATAAACTTTTGTTTAATTCCACTGGGTAATTCCCCTCTATTCCGCAATTCTTCAATTAATTGATAAAATTCAGAATTAACTTCTGTCAGTAAAATAGTATATCCCTTACTCGATAACGTTTTTTTGATTTTTTGTTTAGTATTAACTAGATTATTGCGTAAGGTTTTCTCTTGATTTTCTAACTTCTCTTTAAGTTGTTTTAGTTCTTCCGCACCGCTTAATTCTAATAATTGCTGTGTCAGAATTTTTTTGAGTTCTTCATACTGCGACAGTTTTTGTAGATGATTTTCTTTAGTTTGATTTGTTTTCGTGTGTTCTTGTTCTAACTTATTTTTTTGCGTTAGTAATTTTTTGATATCAGATTCGCCAAGTTCATTTAATTCATCTTGTAGTGTTTTTTTTGCTTTTTTTAAATGTTCAATAGCTCGATCTAATATTTTGACCCCTAATAATTCTTTAGTATCTTCAGCAATAGTATTTTTTTCAGAACTGCGAAAGATATGCTCGATATGTTCACCATCAAAGAAAAAGTATTGATATAAGCTTTCTGGTAAGATTCGATTAATTATTTCTTCGGGTTGCTGCATGGGAGGATACCAACAACCGTCATCACCAGCAAATGACATAAAAAGTTGAATTTGTCCATACTGAATTTTATTATCTTGATCTCGATAAACAAAACATCTTCGTTTAATTTGATAGCGTTTATTTTCGTGTTCTAGGATAATTTCGGCATAACATTCAACCGATGTACCGATATTAACTTCTGAAATAGCTCGTTTATTAACTAATAATTCTGGAGAAGCAAAAGCTGCTGTAAATTGTTGATAAAGTATCCAAGTAAACGCATTTAATATTGTTGTTTTTCCTGCTCCATTATTACCATGTATCATCGTCGTATTCTTTTGACCAGAACTTAAGATAATTTCTGGCGTTTTTCCATAAAATTGACGAAAGTTACAAAGTTTAATGGAGATAAGTTTCATGTGACAATTTCTTTAATAATCGTGAGAACATCATCATTAATATTACGCGGTGCTTTGAGATACAATTTATCTTTTTCTAATTTTAAGACCTGTTCGATAATTTGACGCACTTCTGGAGAAGCAGTAGTAATCGGTTCTTGAATATTATCTAAATTAGTATCAATACTCATCGTTTTAAGGTGGGACTTAGCCCACCCCATTAAATCATCTGTTATTGTCTAACTTCGGCAAAGATTTCGGCTAAAATTTCGCCTGCACCTTCATTTCTAAGTTTGTTTGCTAATTCTATTCCTAATGCTTCTGCGTCAGTGGGTTGCCCTGAAACTGTATCTTTAATTAATCTTTTTCCATCTAAACTTGCCACCATTCCCGTTAGTGTTAAAATACCATTTTCAATTTTGGTATTCACTCCAATCGGAACTTGACAACCCCCTTCTAACTCTCTTAAAAATGAACGTTCAGCATAACATCTATCACGTGTTTCTTCGTGTTCTAGGGGTTTTAAAACTTCTAGAATTTCTGGGTCTTCGGTACGACATTCAATTCCTAAAGCACCTTGTCCAACTGCGTGTAAAGAAATTTCTGCGGGTATCACCTGATGAATACGATCGCTCATTCCTAAACGTTGTAAACCTGCCACCGCTAAAATAATTCCATCATATTCATCTGCTTCTAATTTAGCCAAACGAGTATTAACATTGCCACGTATATCTTTAAAAGTAAGATGGGGAAAATGATGACGTAATTGTGCTAAACGTCTCAGAGAAGAAGTTCCAATAACGGCACCTTCTGGTAAACTATCTAACTGTTTATCTTGATTTTTTTCCGAAACTACTAAAGCATCCGCAGGATCAACCCGTTGTGTGACACATCCTAACATCAACCCATCGGGTAAATTAGTCGGTAAATCTTTTAAAGAATGAACCGCAAAATCCACTTGTTTTTCTAACATTGCGACTTCTAATTCTTTTGTAAATAAACCTTTATCACCAATTTTTGCTAATGCGACATCTAAAATTTTATCCCCTTGAGTACTCATGGTTTCGACATCAAATTGTCGAGTCGGGAAATGCTTTTGTAATTCTTCTTGTACCCAATATGTTTGTACTAACGCTAGTTGACTTTTGCGCGATCCAATACGAATTGTGCGAGTTGAAGGAGAAACGACCATAGAAGGATTAATCCAGATAACATCAATATTAGAGACTCGATCTAGGGTATCGCAGAGATCGACCCCATTTTGTAGATCTATCCCCTTGATGTCTGAAATAGTAACATCTTGTAATATTTAGCTGTTGGTTCTTTGTACAATAATCAGTGACAAACTCTAATCTCAGCAAATGAATCGCCTATAATCTAAAATGGTGTGAGCGCGTCTGTACATAGTATATGATTCTTCGAGGTAAACCAACGCGTAAGAAAAAATCATCTCGATCTGTTGTGCGATCGGGGATCAATCAGTTATGGTTAGTTTTAGGTTTGACTTTTGCTACTGGTGTTTGGTGGGGATATCGAGAAGTCAAAAGCTTTTTTACACCTCCAGAAGCGATCGTCGTTTTAGGGGGTCATGAGTCACGAGAACGTTTTGCTGCTAAATTAGCTCTACAACATCCTGATCTACCCATTTGGGTTTCTTCAGGTAGTCCTAAAGCATATGCTAAACGAATTTTTGCGAAAGAGGGTGTTAATACTAACCCCGATCATCTTCATTTAGACTATCGTGCAGTGGACACGGTGACTAATTTTACCACCCTCGTTAATGATTTAAAAAAACATGGTGTTGATAGTGTTTATTTAGTCACTTCAGATAATCATATGCGTCGTGCGCGAATTGTTGGTGAAATCGTTTTAGGGAGTCAAGGTATTATGATTAGACCTCTTGCAGTTCCTTCTAATGCGCCATCTGAACCGATTGAGAAAAGTTTACGCGATGGAGCTAGAGCCGTATTATGGTTAATTATGAGGTCAACTGGCGAAGATTTAAAACATCATTAAAATTATGAGTAATTTAATCATTTGGCAACAGGATCGTACACCTGGCGAAAACGCTGTACCATTGACACAGATTGAACAATGGTGGCAAGAATTGAACTTAAAACAGGTTTCTTGGCAACAACGATTAATACCTGAGAATGGAGAAATTAACTGGGAAGCGCAACGGTTTGATGAAAATATGACCCTTGAAATGCCCCAAATTCGCGGTATTACGCTGTATTGGCACAAACTTACTTTTGAAGACGAACGCAGTATAACGCCTCAGAAACTCATTTTAGACCCCGTAGCTGAGACATTAGAGATCTACCCCCAATCCCAATCTAACCTAGTGATCCGTATCAGCAAACTGGGAGTAATTTATCAAAAATTTGAGCTAACCGATCCCTTAATTGTGGGAAAAACGACTGATCAGCAAACAATTTTGTTATTGCGCGATAAACAGCAACAACTCGAAATAAAAATTCATCTGAGTCCAAACACCCTCAAGCAATTGCTAGATACTTTACAAGCTGACTAAGACTCAATGTTTTTTTGAATTTTCTGTTTAATGATTTCTTCAATCTGTTTTTTCTCCTCCTCAAGATTAGAAAAGTTGTAGCGAGTTGCTTGTGGGTTACGACGACTCATCAGACTCCGTAATGCTTCTAGATCCTCTTTATGTTCTAAAACGTATTGTCTTAATTCTGATTTACTCATTTTTGCAAAATCTTTATTCATTTTTTAAAAACTCCCTGTTTTCTTCCTGTTAAAATAAACACTGGTGAAGATCCGAAATAAAATGAGACGATCCCTCGTAATTATTCTCACACTCAGTTTAAGCAGTTGTAATAATGCTTTATTGATCAATCCTCAAATTCCTGTCGGTGGGTTAAATAGTGGTGTATCAGATGAATATCCCGCCTATAGTGGTGATGGAAGATATTTAGCCTTTGCATCCGATCGCAATGGACGACGTAGTATCTATTTATTTGATTTAGAACAGCGTCAACTGGTTTCTTTACCGAATCTTAATCGACGTGATTCGATGCAGGATCAACCCTTTTTAAGTCAAGATGGTCGTTATCTTGCCTATGTTTCTACAGAACGGGGAAAAACCGATATTATGGTATACGATCGCAACTCCCAACGTTCAGAATTACTAACTGCAAATGTTAGGGGAACAGTGCGTCATCCAACCATTAGCGGTGATGGAAAAAAAGTCGCTTTCCAAACCAGTCAAGGAGGACATTGGAATATTGCGATCGTTGAAAGAAAATAAACTAACTAAAAAGTATTCCTTATAGTTCCCTCTGCTGTGAGGAGAGGGCTAGGGTGAGGTCTATCTTTTAATTTTCCGTAAATAACTCTTGAGAACGTCGAGCAACTGGCCAGTCTTCATTTTGTCCACCAATAATTAAACGCTTAATCGTCACAAATTCCCTACTCAGTTGATAGAGTGCATTAATTAAAATATCAATTCCAATTAAATCACTGGTGCCTAAATCAAACCAACAACGTCCCCAAGTTTCCAGATATTCAAAATCTGACATATTGTGCATGGGAGACATCAGAATATCCTCGACGGAATCTGTATTATAGTACATATAACTAATATCAATACCCATGTCTTGTACTTGGAGATTTTCGGCATTAAAAGCCCCCAATTTTCCCAAATAGAACCAAGAATCAAACACCTCTTCTACATACTGTTGTTCCATGCCAGAGGGTGTCGTTTCAAATTCTAACCAAATCCACAGATCAAAAGGATTAAATTCTCTAAATTCAATTTTCATAAATCAAAACTATACAGAAGGAGTATTAAAAGATTGTCGCGCTTTCCATAAATAACTCGCCACTAAATTCGTGACAATATGGGCTAAAGTGGGGACTAATAAATTACCTGTGACCATTGCACTATAACCCAAAACGAATCCCACTACCGTCGCCCAAAAAACATAAGGCCATTGTTGAGAACCGCTAAAATGAAGTACCCCAAATAAACAACTTGACACAATAACAGCAGTTAAATCAAGTCCCAGTGCAGGTAACATGACACCCCTAAACAGTAATTCTTCACTTAATCCAGGTAAGAGTCCCAACCAAATTAAATCGGGCCAAACTAACGGCTTAATTACTAATTCTAAATAAGTATCCGCACTATGACGATAAGCTGGCCAAATTCGATACATCAAGCCACTTCCTAGACTAATACCCGTAGCCAGTGCTAAACTCAACCAGACCGCTTGTAATGTAAATTGAACTTCAAGAATCTTAATTGAGCCAAAATATTGCCAGATACGAGCAATCATTAATAAAATAATCGCCGTCACTCCCATAATAATGAGAATTTGTCTACGGGTTAAGGGTTCAAATTCGGGATTTTCAGAACTACTCACAAGACATTAGATAAGCAACGAAGAGGGCATATTGAGGGATTGAGTGACTCGAAACTAATACCCGCACGATGGGCGACTAAAAGACCAAGTGCCTCTATATACGAGTGTACCTTAATTGATTTGATCCCTATAGGTTCGGGTGAAACTCGCATCATTGTTTGATTGTTTTCTACGGCAATAATTAACGTTTTTTGCTGACTAAAACTCAGGATAGCACTCCCTCCGCAAGCACTTTCAGGAACAATGACAGCATCAACTTGATCTGTCCAAATACTCTCATGAGTGGGTTGTGTTACAAATTGTGGCGCACGACTCAAACCGACTAAAACACAGGGTAAGAAAGTATAACCGATTTCTTCGGCAGCCGATTTAGGGGAAAGTAAAGGATCCAGAGGAAGGGGTGATAAAGCGGGAGCATGGGCCGCAGGAATGCGAAACTGTCGTACGATCAGGTGAGAAATGACTGCTTCTGCACCTGCTAGGGGATCGACACCGCAACCATGACGATATTTTTCTAAAGCAAGACTATCGACATCGGGAAAACGAGCAACGATCGCAATTGCTTCAGCGCGTGCTTGTTGGATCAGCGTTTCGGCGGCTCTCAGTAAACTACCCGTATTACCGATCGTTCCCCAACTTGCGCCCGATGCAGAGCTTCTTAATTCCACATCCAGAGGGGCATCAGTGACCACATAATCGGTTAAATTGAGTCCCAATGTAGCCCGACATCCCTCAGCAGCTTGCACGTGTCTAAGCCTCAAATCTGGAGCAATGGCGCGATCTAAAATTAAGCCGATTCGGTTTTGATGGACGCTTTGTAGTCCCCAACGTCCTTTAGCAAACTGATCTAAACCATAACCCTCGACATAGAAAGCGTTAGGGAGGGGCCAGTACAATTGTGCGCCATTTAAGACATTGGGATGAGTAATCAACCGATCGCAACTTTGGGCGATCGCACGAGCCACAGGTAACGCATCCCCCGCATAGCCGCCAATTGCCGCACCAATTCCCGTCGGTATAATTAAAACAACGGTGTAAGGTTTCACTGTTTCGTTACAATGGCTTCAACTTGTACGGTTTCATTTTCTTGATCGACTTTGGTAATTGCCCAGCGTAGGGGTTTACCGTGTTTTTCTAATTCGGCTTCAATTTCTTTTTGAAGTTGCAAAGGATTATCTTGTAAGTCGATTTCTGCGCTAATAAAATGGGTAGTCATAATCGTGTGATAATGATTAGTTCTAACAGTCTACTATTTTTTGGTTTGCAGTTCGGGGGTTTCAGCATTGATTGACGGTTGCCACAAACGAACTTGAAAATCGAAGCTTCCAGTGGCTAAATAACGACCATCGGGACTAAAAGCCAAACTTTCTACCCAATCTCGGCATTTTTCTGGCCAGCCAAGGGATTCTCCTGTAACAACATTCCAAAGTCTAACCCCATCGTTACTCGCACTAGCAAGGACTTCTCCGTTAGGATGTAAGGCGATTGAACGAATTTGATTATGATGACCGATGAAAGTATATAACAATTTTTTACTTTGAACATCCCACACTTTAACGGTGCGATCTTCACTACTGGTAATTAATTTGCTGCCATCTGGAGTATAAATAGCCCCTGTAATGGGTTCCGAATGTGCTGCTAACTCCGAAAGAAAAACCCCTCGTTTGATATCCCAAAATTTAATTGTACCTTGGTCATCCCCACTGGCGATCGTAGTTCCATTGGGACTTACACCGACGGCGTAGGCCGCTTCACCAATTCGCGTTAAAGTGTAAAGAAGACGACGATCGCATAAACTCCAGACTCGAATCCCATCTAACCCCGCACTAACTAGGATTTGACCATCGGGAGAGATTGCTAAATCCATGACATGGGTGCGATGTTCGACCGAAATACCGATATATTGACCGTTTGGCCAGTTCCAGAAGTTTATACCGCCATCTTGTCCCCCACTGACTAACGTTTGTCCAACGGGATCAATTGCTAGGGCTTGCACCCCTCGACGTTGCGCTCTAATATTAGATTGTCTTCTTCCGTTACTGAGATCCCAGATTTTTAAATTCGGTTGGTTCCGATACCCGCCAGCCAAAATGTATTTATTATCGGGACTAAAGAGTAGTGTATCTACGGTACCTTCTTGATCGCCAACAACTTTCACTAAAGCAACGGATCTCCATTGCTCTGGATCACTATAAATGATTTCTTTGGGTTGAGCTTCTGTTGGAGATGAGGGAAGTTCGGGTGCTAGTAGTTCGGGTGAGATGGGTTCAGGTTCGGTTTTTGGGGGACTAGGGGGAAGTTGGGCTAAGATTTGATGATGACCAAAACTCAGTAATAGTGATGTTATTCCCACTAAAACCACCGTATTTTTATGTATCGAGTGAACGAACCGCATAATATAAAGAGCCGATCATATAACAGATTTTGGGTTTTATCTTATCCTTATCTGGTTCGTTTTGCCAACTTTTTCTTTATTCTTTAGTCAATACTCCGTTGAGAAAAATATCGGCAATACCTTCGGCCATTTCTTGAAGAGAAGCGGGTGAAGCATCAGGGAGAATGGTTTGATCAGAAAAACCAGCGATCGCAAACATTCCTAAAAAGACTTGCGCGACGATTTTGGGATTTGTTCGACGATAAATCCCTTTATCCATTGCCGTTTGAAAAAATGCTTCAGCAACATCGGTCATTTTGGCAATTACTTCTAATTGGATTCGTTCTCGTAATTCGGGGTGATATTGGGCTTCAACAAAACAAACTTGTAATAAATCTTTATTTTCTCTCATCCTCAGCATTCGACGGCGCATGACTTGAGCGACTGCCTTATAACTGCCCATTTCGCTTAATTCTGTCAACAAATCGGTTAAAATATCGATCCATCCAGCCGTAGCAACTTCAATGAGGATCGCTTTTTTATTAGGAAAATAACGAAACAGTGTCCCTTCAGCCACATTCGCGGCGGCGGCTAAATCTTTGGTTGTTGTGCCATCATACCCCCGTGAAGCAAATAACCGTAAGGCGGCGTTAAGGATGCGGCTGTGAGTTGCTTCTTCTGCTCCGCTTTCCGATGACCCTCGTTGATAAATACTTTGCATAGGATTTTTAAAGATGAACACTGATATCGATATTTTCCATGATGCCACTGATTGCTGACTGAAGTTCCTGCTCTCTCCTAAATCTTGACATTTGACTCTAACGGCTGAACATTGACGTTAAAAAATTGGCTAGACTACCGAAAGATAAGGTACAAAAGGATTATTGATGTAATGGACGCAATTTTAGAACGCGCAGGAAAACTGAAAGAGGCTTTAACAGATTTTGTTTTTGATGCAGAGGGAGATTTAGCGGTTGCTTTAGAAACGTTTAGTGCCGAACAGATGGCGTTAGCAACTCAACAAGAAATGAATCAACGTAATTTATTAGTTGATCGTTTTATTGCTGAAGGGAAAGTAGGACAAAAAACACCGATCAAACTCTTTATCGAAGATCATACTGATTTATCATCAAGCGATCGGCAAATGCTCCAACGCTGGGAAAATAGTTTTTTAGGTCTGTTTGAAATTATTACAATTTTGGATGATGGTTTTGAATTGATGAATTGGACAACGGCTAAACATTACATTGTTAAACCGACCGATCAAAAAATGCTCGAAAGTATGAAGCGATATAAAATTGGAGAAATTTTATTAACTCAAATTGCGCCTCTGGATAATTATTGGCTCTTTTCTAGTCCTTGTCGAACTTTTGGCAAATTAGGTAAGCCTAAACTAGCGGTGGCTATTGGCAATTTTAAACAGAATTATAGCAATCATTTATATAGTGATGCACCAGATTTATTAGCCGAAGCTTGGACATCGGTCGAAAAGTCTCATCAAGATTTTGTAAATTTCTTTGGTGGCGATGAAATTACTTTACCAGGATATCAACTGAATCAGAAGTTTGCAGATTTCCAAAATGCTAATCTACAAGAGAAATTAGAAGCAACTGGACTAGATGGCAGCAAAACCATTCAAGATCTAGCACAAGAAGCAGGCATCTCATCAGATGAAATTGAGTCGGTAGCGACCGAAATGGGAGTTGATCCAACAATTCTTAATAGTCAAAAAATTACTAAAATGGTACAACCCAAAATGGAATTACCAGCACATCTTAAAAAAGCAGAACAAGTTACGGCGTTTAGTCATCCACGTTGGGGACAAAGTTTTTTAACTAACTACTCTGATTTTAAGAAATTACTAACTGAAGAAGAAGTGAATGTATCTAATGCTGAATCATTAGTCATGCAATATCTAAAATCACATGAAGTTAATTATGGAATTTGGCAAAGGCTAGTACATGAATATTCAAAATCAATCGAATTGATCTTACAAAAAACTTTAAATCGTCCAACATTTATTTTAGAACAAGATTTATCGGCTTTGATGAAAGAATTTAAAAAGCCAACTGAACCCGTATTACCAGAAAGTGCAAGTGTCCCACTTCATTTACATACACTATTTCAAGACGCTGTTATAGAAGTTAATAAAGATAAATCTAAAAATAAAACGAGTAAAAAAGCTGCTAGTAAAGGATTTTAAGTTCTTTAGATAATCTCCAAAGGGCGATCTATCTTTAGATAATCAATGATTACAACTGACGATAGACGCGATTCTTCTGTCTCCTAAGTGATGATTGTAGTGTGATAAATAAACAAACGACAAGATTAGGAGATTAATAAAATGAATATTATTGCTTGGGTTGTTTTAGGTTTACTAGCTGGTGCAATTGCAAAAGCGATTTATCCTGGTTATCAAGGTGGCGGGATCCTCGCTACAATTATTCTAGGTATTATCGGTGCTTTTGTTGGTGGATCATTATATAGTTTCTTCAGTACAGGCAGTTTATCGCTTGTATCGGCAGGTTTAAGTATCCCTGGTCTATTTATAGCTGTTTTAGGTGCTTTAGTTGCTATCTTTATTTGGAGCTTAATTAGCCGTAGTGCAGCATAAAAATAGAACTTTTAATGCGTGTGAATTGATTAATCCTATAGTGAACCAAGATAGTGAGCTTCTTTAATAGACTTTCCTTTGCTGGAGAGTCTATTTATTTTCTTGATTATTGCGTCTACTTTACAAAAACATATAAATCTTGCCTTGCGTCGGCTTTAAGTTTTAGGATTTATTGTGGAGAACTCAAGCTGTGAGAAAGCATGATCACACAAACTTATCAAACGCAACCAAGTTTAGTTTCTCGTCTGATTAACGGGATTTTTGCCATCAAACCGATTTATAATGTGGCTAAACATCAAGCTCGTCGGATGATGATTACACGCGCTGAAAAAATTGGTGTACCTTGGCGCGATAATGTTAATCAGTTACGATCGCATGATTGGGAAACCGAAAAAGCGTCTCTAGAATCGAATGATCTGGTTTATCCTAATTATTATCTTGGTTCGATTCATGCGTATGAAAAAGGTGATTTAGACTGGAAGGCAGCATTAGAAGCGGAGTCGGCTGCTTATACAGTACATTCTACGATCTGGAAGGATACAGATGGGATTAGTGTTAATGGTGATCCCAAATTACGTCAAGCTTATCATAATGTTTTAAAAAGCCAATCTTCACTCCATCCTCAAACCATTCTCGATCTCGGTTGTAGTGTGGGAATGAGTACATTTGCACTACAAAAAATTTATCCTCAAGCAAAAGTTACTGGATTAGATTTATCACCCTATCATTTATCAGTCGCACAATATCAAACCAGAAAACGACAAGCAAAGATTAATTGGATTCATGCTAACGCGACATCGACTCATTTAAGAGATCAATCTTTTGATTTAGTCTCATCTTTTTTAATGTTCCACGAAATTCCTCAAATAACAGCAAAAGAAATCTTAAAAGAAGCGCGGCGAATTTTGCGTCGAGGTGGATACTTTGCCATGATGGATATGAATCCCAAATCTGAAGCTTACTCTAAAATGCCACCCTACATTTTTACCTTACTCAAAAGTACAGAACCATTACTTGATCAATACTTTACACTCGATCTTACCTCAGCACTGTTAGAAGCAGGGTTTACATCACCTCAAATTACCATTATAAGTCCGCGTCATCGTGCAATTATTGCTCAAGTTGCTTGAAAATTAAACAAAATAAAGCAGGGACTAGATTAGGGTTTCCCTGCTTTTTTTATAAAACTTGAAGTAACTAGACTCCAACGGTTTTTAGTATAGATTTTCTTCTTGATGAGTGGTGATCGTAACATCCGAGGTAGGATAAGCGACACAAGTTAAAACATAACCTCCTTCAATTTGATCATCATCTAAAAAAGATTGATCAGATTGATCGACGCTACCAGACTCGATTTTACCAGCACAAGTTGAACAAGCACCAGCACGACAGGAATAGGGTAAGTCTAAACCTTGTTCTTCAGCTACGTCTAAAATGTACTCATCATCAGGAACATCAATAATGTGATCTCCATCGGGAGTTTTAAGAGTTACTTTGTAAGTTGCCATGTATTACTCCTCTTATAGTGTTTTCAAGGTAAAGCGGCAGGCTTATTAAAGCTTGACTGTTTTTTAAAGCTTTTCAGTGAGCCTCATTTTTGATACTACGGGAAAAGTCTCCAGAGTTTGACTCGCATTAGTAATGAAATTCTTAAATAAACTTAAAATAAGTTTTTCTTATTGTTGTTGTAATAGGAGCGATAAAAAATTTGCAAAAGTATATACTATTTATAAGCTTGAAACAATAATGTTGCACTAACTTTACTCATTCTCACTAGATTTGTTGACAAAATTCATCAGAAATATTAGTTATAATTATATAAATAAATAATCAATCATTTTGAGCTAATAAGTCATAGTCAAAGTCAATGATTGAAAGAAATCAATATTAACGACAGAAATATTGATATTAAAAAATAGCTAAGAAAATTAAATGAATTCACTTTTAAAAGTTGGCATTGTAGGAACAGGATACGCAGCCCAAAAACGCGCCGAAGCGGTACAAGAAGATCAGCGATCGCAGCTTCGTTATTTTGTGGGAAATCGTCCCGAAAATATCGAAACGTTTAGTCAAACCTATTCTGTACCTGTTTTAAACTCTTGGCAACAACTCGCCACACACCCAGATTTAGATTTAATCATTATTGCCAATATCAACCGAGATCACGCCCAAATTGCTAAAACTGCACTTTTATCAGGTAAACACGTAATTGTAGAATATCCCCTCGCTTTTACCACCACTGAAGGGCAAGAATTAATACAGTTAGCCCAACAGCAAAATAAACTACTTCACGTTGAACATATCGAATTACTCGGTGGACTACACAACACCATCCGCCATTATTTACCAGAAATAGGAGAAGTTTTCTTTGCTCGTTATACAACAACCGCCCTTCAACGTATGGCCCCGCGTCGTTGGACATATCATAAAGATTTGTTTGGTTTTCCTTTTATTGCTGGACTTTCTCGTATTCATCGTTTAACGAATCTTTTTGGTGCGGTTGCCTCGGTTTCCTGTCAGTCTCGTTATTGGGATGCCCCAGAAACAGGTTACTTTACCTCTTGCCTGTGTGATGCTCAAATACGGTTTACAAGTGGGTTGATGGCTCAAGCAACTTACGGCAAAGGCGAGGCTTTTTGGTATAGCGATCGTACTTTTGAACTACATGGCGATCAAGGAAGTTTAATTTTTGTTGGAGAGGTGGGAAAATTAATCCGAGGAAAAGAAGAAACTCCCCTCGAAAGTGGCCCCCGTAGCGGACTCTTCAAAAAAGACACACAACTGGTTTTAGATTATTTATTCGAGCAACAGCCCTTGTATGTCAAAGTAGAAGAAAGTCTCTATGCCCTCAAAGTCGCTCAAGCTGCCGAACAATCTTCCCTCACAGGGCAAACGATTTTTCTATAAAATTTCTGCATACAACGTTACGCCATAAAAGACAAACGACACTCGGTCAATGCCTTTAATTTTCTTAATATGTACCTGCTTCGCTTGAAAGCGCGAAAGAGAGCGTCTTGACTAATTGATTAAAAAATGTAATGCCGTATACAGCAAAAAAGCTATTTATTATTTTGTCCAGTTAGACTATAGTAAATGTAAGCTTCGTTAATTGATCTAGGATAAATCCGATGAGTTTAAGTACATTGTCAACTGCTCCCACCTTGAATTACTCCATCACAATGATCAAAGATGAAGTCCGTCAATTGGTGGAGCAAGGCACGATTAATCGCAATCAACCGATATACACCCTATGCCAGTACATTCCCCCTAGAGAATGGGTGTGTGTTGAATGCGAACTCGAAAGATGTGAATATTTACTACGGGATCAAATTGGCGATTTAATTGCTGGTGAAAACTGGGATAACGATTAAAAAGAAAGTCACAACATAAAAAAACCCCAGACAAGAGAACACAGGTTAAAAAGCAATTTAATGATCCTTGAAAAATAAACCCTTGTTTGTAAACCCTATATTATTGTTTTGTAGAGACGAGCCACAACGGCCCGTCTTTACACATTTTTAGCTACGCATAGGTATTAACGGCTGTTTTGGGTAAATCAAATAAAACCATAGTCATATATCGATCAGCCCACTCACTACCAAAGGCTTTTTCTAGGACTCGACGGGTTTTATCATTTTGCTGCTGCATACTACAGTAATGATATTGCCCTTCTAGATGTAGGGTTTGTTCTACTGGGGGTAACGGTTTCGCAGCTAAAGCATGATGGCAATGAATGGCTAAGAAATCATCAACTCTACTGAGAAACAGATCTTCTTCTTCTGGGGTTTCGGGACGAATAAATAAACAAAACTCAGAGAAGATATCCCCCCAAGTCGGTAAAGTACGAGGCTGTGAAAACTCTAGAGGTGATAAAGCAGAAAGAGACTTTTGATAGGACTCTGGAAGATTTTTTTCTGGACTGGTGGGTGATAAATCAACGATCGCTGCACTAATTCCCCCGCGTCCTGCTACAATATCACAACCAAACATCGGTAAGCCATATTCAGGGCGAGGAAACATCACACAATGAAGAATATCTAAGTGAGTTCCCACCTTAGCTAACTCTAAATGAAGCTTGCGAAATTGAGGCGTTTGATAGCAACGATTTTCAATCACTAGCTTTTCTTCTTCCAGTCGTCCCTCTACATAGCCTAATCCTTCTGGCAACTCATATAAGGACAAGCTTAAAGACTGCTGCCAATGCCTGAGAATAATCTCTGCTAGTTTTGCAATTAAGGGATTGAGTTTTTCATAGATAGCAGACTGGGAAAGCTCTAACATATCAAATTTATCTTACAAGTTTGCTACGCTTCATCCTCTACTATAGAAGAGAAAGGGATGCTAATAGAAGGAGTAAAAGGATGTTTGGTTTAGGTTGGCCCGAAGTCGCCATTATTGGACTGGTTGGAGTCTTGATCTTTGGCCCGAAAAAAATCCCCGAAATCGGCAAATCACTAGGAAAAACGTTACGCGGTTTCAAAGAAGAACTGAATAATCCTTCCACCGATGACGAAGAATAAATTCTGTAACGGAATGTTAAGGATTGTTAAATAGTCGATAGTAGTGGTTCAGTAAGCGATCGCTCTTGTTCAAAAAAGCCCGTCTCAAAAAAGTTTTTGAAAAACTTGTAAAAAAATTATTTTATCGCTATACTAGATAAAGCGACGCGGGATAGAGCAGTCTGGTAGCTCGTCGGGCTCAAGTCGCAAGATTAAGTGAGTACGAAGCTCAAAGGAGACATAGCAGAACAAGCAGCCATCCTAAAAGGATTAAAATTTGGCTGGGGCGTTTTGAAACCAATAGGAGATCGTTTACCATACGATTTAGTTTTTGAAGTTTCAAATGTCTTTCTAAAAATACAAGTTAAGAGTGCTTGGTTTGATGAAAAGTCTTCTAATTATGTAGTAGATAATCGTCGTACCAAAACAAATCGAAGAGTAATGCTTGGAGAAGCTTATACTTTATCTGATTTTGATTTCGCTCTAGCTTATATACAAGAACTTGATTTGTTTTATGTATTTCCAGTTGATGTTTTTATAAACTACGGCAGTGAAATTCACCTAGTAGAATGTGATAAACGTCAAAGAAAGCCTCGTTCAGCTTTATACAAAAAAGCATGGGAATTAATCTTGCAAAGGGCTGCGCGTAAGGAAACTTATGCGTGATTATCTCTCAAATTCGGGGAAGCCTTTGATCTGGTAATCCCGAGCCAAGCCTCTTAAAAGAGGAAGGTGTAGAGACTTAATGGGAGACACCCTAACGAAAAAGTCGAGGGTGAAGAGAAAGTCCAGACCACAAACTGATATAAATGTCAGACAACGAAAGTTGTAGATGGTAAGCATAACCCGAAGGTCGGTGGTTCAAATCCGCCTCCCGCCATTCCAAGAAAAAAATTAGTAGAGACGTTCTTCCAAAGAGCGTTTTTTTATTTAGATATAGATATGATTTGAGTTAGCAAAACTCGACAATATCTGATTAGTCGTATTTTCCCTCTCATTACTGCTCTTAAAAATAGAGTGTTAAAAACAGAATTAAAATTAAACAGTTTTTCAGATCTAGGCTTGATTAGAAAAAATCCATAGAGACGTAATTTGTCAAAAAAATGTTGCAAAAGTTTACTCATTTAAGAATTTATGCAGTGGGAAAAACCGATCAATAACCCGCAAAAATCTTAACCCAAAAACGTTAGAATTGATGCAGATTGCTAGGCAGAGGATAACGTAAATAAATGGCCGTTAAGTTGCAAAAACCGATTTTGGTAGCAGGAATCGGAGTGACTACCCTCATGGGGCTTGGAGAAACCGTTCATAGTCGATTCTTCCATCTAGGTGAATGGGGTTTATTAGGAGCGATCGCAGTAGGAGCAGGTGCTTGGTTAATGCGTCCTCAAAGTTCAATCGATTCTTTAGTGTTACCACCTTCTTTAACAAAAGAAACCGTTGAGGGGGCGATCGCAAAAACCGAAACGTTGATCAATTCTTTAACATCTGAAGTACCTGAAACAGAAATTATTCCGTTGCGTGAAAAAATCAATCAGTTACCCGCAGAATTTGAAAGACAAAACTTACAAATTGCGATTACTGGCGCGAGAAAAGTTGGGAAAACCAGCCTTAAACAACAATTAGAAGCTCAAAAACTCGGCGATAATCTAACATTTGTCGAAACGCCCCCATTATTGACTGAAATCGAAGCAGAAGATCAAAAAGCCAAAAATCTAGCATTAGCCTCAGATTTAGTCATCTTTTTGATTAATGGTGACCTAATGGACTCAGAATGGCAAATTATTAAAGAATTAACCGCAGCCCATCAAAGAATTCTGCTCTTACTTAATAAACAAGATCAATATCAACCCGAAGAACGTGCTATTGTCATGCAACAGCTACAACAACGGGTTAAATCCTATATTCCATCCTATGAAATTATTCCTGTAGCCGCCGCACCCAAAGAAATCATCGTCCGTCAACATCAAACCGATGGAACCCTCAAAGAATGGACAGAAAAACCAAATTCAGAAATTAAAGATCTAATTGAGCGTATTCAATATATCTGTCAAAAAGAACAAGATCAACTTCTTTGGGGTTCAGCATGGCGTAAAACCATGAATGTTAAACAACAAGGAAAAGCGATCTATAATCAAGTTCGCAAAGAAAAAGCATTACCTGTTGTTGAGCAATATCAATGGATTGCTGCTGCTGCTGCTTTTGCTAACCCAGTCGCTAGTTTAGATTTATTAGCAACTGCCGCGATTAATGCTCAAATGTTAGTCGATTTGGGATCAGTCTATCAGCAAAAATTCTCGCTCTCCCAAGCACAAACCGCCGCTAGTACCGTTGGTAAGCTGATGGTGCAATTAGGAATCGTAGAATTAACCACTCATGCGGTAGGAGGTTTCTTGAAAAGTCATGCCTTAACTTATGTTGCTGGTGGTGCAGTTCAAGGAATTAGTGCGGCTTATCTGACTCGGTTAGCGGGTTTAAGTTTAATTGAGTATTTCTCTGAACAAGAAGTTGTATTAGATCCCGAATCTAATCTAAATGTGAAAACTCTAGAACAAAAACTCAAACAAGTTTTTGATGATAATCAGAGAATGGCGTTTTTACAAGGTTTTGTGAAACAGGCAATTTCTCGATTGTCTTTGGATAAGACTGCGACAACTGTCAGTTAACTAAAAAGAGGTGGGAATAATAACCCACCTTTTAATTTTAAAAACATTTGTACTGATTTACTGCTGACTAATTATTTCTGGATCATCGGAGATTTACTCATCGGGTTTTAGAAGGGGTAGTCTGACAGTAAAAGTTGCACCTTGTCCTACTCCAGCACTTTGAGCATAAATTGTGCCGTTATGGAGTTCGACGAGGTGTTGAGCGATCGCCAGTCCCAGTCCCAGTCCCTTCGCTGCATTTGAATTTTGGGCTTGACTGAAGAAATCAAACAGATGGGGCAGGAAGTCCGCCGTGATGCCAATGCCTGTATCCATAACACAAATTTGGGCATAAGAAACATCTGAAGTATCATTAATCATTGATAATTCAACAGTGACATCGCCTGCCTCTGGAGTAAATTTAATGGCGTTCGTCAGAAGATTGCAGATAATTTGTTGAAGACGTTCCCGATCACCCATAACAATTATAGAATTAGCGTCTTGAGGCTCAATATTCTGCCAGACTAAATTAATTTTTTTAGCTTCTGCCGTTTGAACGACTGTAGCTAGTGCTGTTTCAATCACCGATTCAAGTTCGACTGGCTCAAGATTCAAGCGTAGTTTATTTGCACTGATGCGAGAGAGATCGAGTAAGTCTTGAACCAGTTTGGCTTGCAACATAGCGTTACGCTCGATCGTGTCTAACGCTTTGCCCAACGTTAATAAACTAGGTAGATTGGATCGCAGCAACCGCGTCCAACCGAGAATAGCCACTAGAGGTGTGTTTAGTTCATGGGAAACAGTTGATAGCAGTTCATCCCTTCTGCGGATGGTCGTTCTTGCCTGCTCAAGTGCTTCTCCCCTCAGATGTGCCATTTGAAGATGTGCCTTGACACGCGATACCAGTTCCTGAGCAGAGAAAGGTTTAATTAAATAATCGTCTGCTCCTGCTTCCAAACCTTCGATGATCGCTTCTTCTCCAGCACAGGCTGAAAGTAAAATAATTGGAATTTCTCTGGTGCGTGGGTCAGTCCGCAACGCTTTGAGTAACCCAAAACCGTCTAGTTTCGGCATCATCACATCAGTAAGGACGAGATCGGGGACTCGCGCTTGAGCCGCACTCAGTGCTGCTACTCCATCGGCTACCGCTTCGACTTCAACGTGTTCGCTCAAAATTCGCCTCAGATAATCTCGCATATCTGAATTGTCATCAACAAGGAGTATTTTAGATTTTGGCTGGTTTTTACTGGATTCTTCGTGTCTAAAATCATTTTGTGGTAGCCAACGCTCTACCTCTTCAACATAAGTAGCTGCGCTCAGTGCTGTTGATGCTAAAGTACGTGTCCCTGTGTTATGGTCTCCTACGTTGTGTTGTAGGCGATCGCTCGGTAAGTGTTTTGTTCCCAGAGAAAGGGTAATTGTAAAACAGGTTCCTTGTCTGAGAGTGCTACTCACGTCTATTGTGCCACCATGCAGTTGAATTAGTTCAGATACAAGTGCTAAACCAATTCCAGTCCCTTCATGAGTTCTTCCTTTAGCTTCTCGGACTTGGTAAAATCGCTCGAACAGATGAGGCAGGGCTTCTGGTGAAATTCCAATCCCTGTATCTTGGATCTGTAGTATGACCCGATCATCATCAGCTAGATTTAGTCTGACCGCAATTTCGCCTTCAAAGGTAAATTTAAAGGCATTAGAAAGTAGATTTAAAACAATTTTTTCCCACATTTCACGATCTACATAGACTGGTGGCAACGGTGGGCAAGCGACAATTAGTCGTAGCCCTGCTTGTTCGATTGCAGAACGAAACACACTGGCTAGTTCTTTCGTTAACAAAGCCAAGTCGGTAGGTTCGTAGATAGCTTCTATGCGACCTGCTTCGATGCGGGAGAAATCCAGCAGGGTATTAACCAGTTTTTGGAGCCTCATCGCGTTTCGCTGCGCCAGTTCAAGGCGTTCCCGTTGTGGGGGAGCTAAGGCTTGATCGCTCAAGGCATCTTGTAGAGGAGCCAGCAGGAGCGTTAGAGGGGTGCGGAACTCGTGACTAACGTTGCTAAAAAAGACAGTTTTAGCGCGATCTAGTTCTGCTAGAGTTTCGATACGTTGGCGTTCCTCTTCACGGGCAGATTGTTCTCGAATCAGTTGTATTTCCGATTCACGCAGGGCTGCTTCAGCACGGGCGCGTTCGATGGTTGCCCAGATGCGTTCGGCGGTTTCGCGCACGAGTTCGATTTCTATTGCCAACCACTTGCGCGGCACGGATTCGGTGACACAGAGCGCACCCACCAACTCGCCCGCCTTGATTAGCGGTAGCGTGATATGCGAGATAATTCTAATAGCTGCCATCAACTCGCGATCGCCATCGGGAACGATGTTGTCTGTTTGTGTATTCGCGACGATCAGGATTTCGCCCCGACGCAGGTACGGCACACTCCAGCCGTACTTCGCTAACGGAAAGGTGCCGACCAGTGAAGGTGAGTCGCCGCGCAAATAATTCTGATTGACGCGGGCGTAACTCTCCACCTCGTTGACTTCGACGTAGTAGGCGCGGTCAACGCCGAGATGTTCACCCAGCAGGCGGGCAGCCTGATATTGAATTTCGGCTGAGTCGGTGAGCGAGCGCAAGGTATCGGATAGCTTAACTCGGAACGCATCCAGAGCCGCCGCACGACGTAAGGCAACTTCGGCTTGTTTGCGCTCAGTAATGTCATAGGAAATGGCAAGCACCGCATAAACTTCGCCATCAAGAGAGCGTAACGGCGTTCCGCGTGAGATGTACGAATGCTCGTGAGCTTCGTGTTCATGCTCAAACGACTTGCCAGCAAGAGCCTGACGATAAAGAGCTTCGTAGAATTCGGCTAAGTCGGGCGGCAGCACTTCAAAAATCGTGCGCCCGATAAAATCTTCAGGTTTGAATCTAGCAACCGACAATGCTTCACCTTCAGCAACCAAGTAGCGGAGATCGCGATCAACAACAAATACAGCACCACCTGGTAAATTCTTGATCAAAGCTTGTGATTGCGCTTGCTCAAGCTTGCACTCGGCTACCTCAATCTCTAATTGAGCATTTTTCGCCATCAATTCTTCAGTTTGTCGTTGCTTGAGGAGAATTGCTGCTGTAATGTTTGCTAGACTCGTCATCACTCGCTCATCTTCAGAATCAAAATGTCGTTGCTCATCGTGCGAGATAATCCAGAGGGTGCCAAGAGCGTGGTGATCACTCATCAGGGGCAACACTAACGCTTCTACAAACGATGTGTTTGTTTCTTGAAGATAGGTAAAATATCGTTCGGGATACTCATAAAGCTGAGGTGTGCCACATTCTATACAGATGGCACAGGGGCTAAAGTTGCGGGGTGTCGTGAAACCAACGGACTGGGCTAAGGTTCCCGCTACGACGCTCCAGCGAAAGACTTCTGCTCCTTCGGGCGTTGTTTCTAATAAGCTAATTCCTGCTGTTCCTGCTTGAGCTAACTCTAGTGCCTTTTCTACTATGGTTTGCAGCAGGGTTTCTGAACCATTCGCCATTTGCCGTGCTAAAGTTTGCATTGCCTGAGCTTCGCCCTGCCAGTTGGAGAGATGGGACAAGCGGTAGGACAATTGCTCTGTAATCAAAATATCGTCTATCATTACGGTTTTAGGTTGAGATCGTTGTGTGGAGTCGAATTCAATGATTGATTACTTATTAATAACCGCAGCAGCATGACGATAAACGTTGCCGCTTGTCCTTCGCTTTTACTAACTATCTTGTATTGTACAAAAATAAATACAAGTTAACGAAATGACAAGCCCTTGCAATCTCCATTCTGACGGCTCTTAGAGAATGATTAGATCTTGATACGCTAATGTAGAATTAACTGCTAAACTGACGGATGCTCAACTTTTTAGCTTATGTTTCAAACTTACGATGAACGAAAAAAAGCGGGTAGATCTCTGCGTGAACAAGTCAATCGTGAAGCTCATCAACTTTGGGAGCATCCTTATCAACGCTCATGCTAAAGCAGGAAATGCAGCAATGATCGGCGGATATTTAGGTAAAAGCGATAAATTTGAGCAAGCAGTCGCTAAATTTGCCCTCACCTACGCCGATCAAATCGAAAAAGATCATAACCTTTTATTAAAAGCTATCTGCAAGGGAAAAATAGAAGCTTTAAAGGAAGAATAATCTTTAAACATTACTACTCATACGAGTTTCATCGACGAATGCTTCAGTCGAATTATCGATCGCACGTCCTTGTCTTCCTGCTGGTGCATGGATAAACAGAGTATTTCGATCTACTTTTTCTTCGGGTTTAGAAGGTAGATAAATCTCGTATTTTACGGGTTTTTCGTGATCGGCTAATAAGAGTTTAGGATCATACACACTATTAAACTTCCACAGCATTTTAACAAAGTTGGTTTGACCTTTTAGTAAATGACGTGCCGCAATTTTAGCCGTTGCTTTGAGGGCTTTCATCCCTAAATGTTTTTTGTTTAAAACCTGCTGTGTTTTCACCAATTCCTCATAAAATTCATTGAGAGGTAATTTAGTCGGTAAAACGGCGTGTTGGATATCAAACAAGCGATAATCACGGGTTGTTAATTGACGAGATTCAGTACGCCAAATTTCAGTCCCTGGATAGGGAGTATTGACGCTGATATTGACGATTTCAGGAATTTCTAAACACCATTGGCGAATTGTTTCAAAACGTTCTTTATCCCAATCTGGATCGGCGATAATATTAATCGCGACTGTAATGCCAAGGGATCTAGCGCACTCTAGGGCTTCAAAATTCTTAGATAGGGTGACTCGTTTACGGAATTTCTTTAGACCTTCTTCGTCAATTGCTTCCACACCCAGGAACATATATTTTAGTCCAAGGGTTTTCCAAAAGCGAAAAACATCGGTATTTCTGAGTAAGACATCGCCCCGTGTTTCTAAATAGTAATTCTTTTTGATGCCTTTACGTGCGATCGCTTCTCCAATTTCAAAACCGTGTTTGGCTTGCACAAAAGCCACATCATCGACAATAAAGATACCTGGTTCTTTGATCTGTTCGAGTTCTGCAACGATCGATTCTGTTGATTTTACTCGATAGCTGCGTCCATAAAATGTCCAAGCACTACAGAAAACACAATCCCAAGGACAACCTCGACTAAATTCGATCGATGCACAAGGATCTAAAACCCCGATGAAATATCTACGACGATGACGCAATAAATTACGATTTGCTGTAATGTCATCTAGATTTTCGACAAAGATCGGTGGTGGGCCTTGTCCGTCTAGCGTGACTACCCCAGGCACTTGTAAAATTGTTCTGTGTCCTTGTTTAATGGCTTCTAGAAGGGGTACAATCGTTGCCTCACCCTCTCCCTTGAGGACACAAGCGATCGCGCCTCCTGCTTGTTCTAGGAATTCGTGAGCGATAAAAGATGCACTATGACCCCCGACAAAGATAAAACTATTGGGGAATTTTTCTTTGGTTGTTTTGGCTAAATCAATAATTTCAGGAACATTCGCCAAATAATTACAAGAAAAACCAATTACATCAGGTTTCCATCGATTGATCATGCGGAAGTAATCTTGATGGGTTTCCGCTTGCAGATCGATCATTTTTACTTCATGTCCTGCTTGTTCTGCTGCGGTAGCCACTAATTCTAATCCTAGTGGTTCCAAGCGTAGGAAAACCTTAGTATACATCAAAGGGCCAGGATGAACAGCTAAAAATTTCATGCAATCTTCTCCTCGGTTATGCCATCAATTTAGCCCATTTCTGTAAACTAGGAACGATTATTACAGAGTTTTTTTAAGTTCCAAAATGAGTGAGTGCTGCACGGATTGCAATAAACCACACCGCAAGGGTAGCACATAGGTAGAGATAAAACCGAAGCATAATCAGATTGAATGTACAATGGACGATGCTGTGCAATACGCGAAATACTACAAAAATCCATGCGGCATTCACATACACTGCATCTACTTGGTTTGTGATGTAGAGGTACAGTACAAGCGCATAGAAAAGCACTGGAATCTCAAACAAGTTTTTTAGATTATCTGATGGATTAGATACGCTTGGCGGTAAGAGCTGTGCGAGTGCATTAGGTGTAGTAAGTTCCTTTGGACTGATCTTTTTACTGTTGATAAAACTAATTCGGCGGATGTACATATACACCCAGACGAAGAATGTTAAAAACATTGTTGCAAAGAATGGACTGAAGATTGCATCTTGTTTCATTTCTACTTCCTTGATTGATTGTTTAGGATTAAAAGTAATATAAGCTGAGTAGTTTGAAGCTCATAGACCTCAATCGGGTACACTTGCTGATATGACAAGTTCTTTGAATCTCCTGTTTGAAGCCATTAACCAAGCTCATAGCGAACATGACCTGCGATCGCGAATTGTGCCAAAAATTGGGGAATATTTTGCAGCAAAACGATGTGCAATTTTTTTCTTTGACCAACTGCCCTATATAGATCGCAATCTTCAGAAAATTCTTAAAAATGCACTCTCAATCGAGTATAATCCTGTGGCGCGTTATTTAGCAGAGCGTCATGCACCAGTTCATGAAGCTTTAGTCACAACACCCAAAGCTTGGAAATTAATCTGTCCTCGTGCGGATCACTATCATGTGATGGCAGGGCCTATAATCAATCATGGTCAAATCGTGGGTATAGTCGGCTGTACAAGTGAAAAGTCCATGCCTGCCTATGATAGCGATAATCTAGTCGATTTAAGTGCCATTTGCCTGCACTTATCGGCTTGGATGGCAACAGTGAGTTCACAAAGGAGTTCTGCTGAAAATTTGCAACACCAACCCTTTAACAGAGATCACTTAACGCCTCGTGAGTTAGAAATTGCCGAATTAGTTGCTCTGGGGCGAACTAACGCAGAAATTGGTCATCAACTTTGGATTAGTCAAAATACTGTGAAGCAAGCCTTAAAACGAATGTTCCGTAAGCTTGAGGTTTCATCTCGTGCGGAGATGGTTACGCGGCTCTTAGATACAAGGCTTTAAATATTGTTAGGGAGTTTTTTCATTTCTAGAAAGAAAATACTGTGCAGGGGTTAAGATCAACACTCCTTCTACACAAACTCCAAAAAGATGACCAAAATGCTTTAGATCGCCTGTTAACAGATGAGTTGCTCGTGCATCAATAGCTGCTAGGAGAATGGGTTGATCTTTTTTTTCCAGTGTAATTTCTAGAGGTAACGTTTGTCTTTTGGGTGTTGTAACAATCGTCACCTGAACTAATAATTGTTCAAGTTCAACTAATGATGATGCTCGTTCTTTCGCTAAGTTAGTTTCTGCTTCTGCCACCGCGTAAGATGAAGTAAGTAGAGTTACATCGGGTAAATTCCAAAGTGTTCTCAGTCTAGTTTTTTTGTAGGCAGCAGAAAACAGAACATTTGCATCTAAAAATACTTGTTCCATTAGCTTACGGTCTGTTATGAGGGATGCTGTTCGGATTTATACCCATTTGCTCCACTTCTCGATAAGCTTCTTGGTATTCTGCTTTATCAATAGCATTATTCAATAAAAATTCGGCTTTACGTTCTAGCGTATAAATTTCAATTGGTAGGGCAACAGCAGGACGAATTAAAATTCCTTCGTCTGTCTCCTCTGCAATAAACAGTGAACCTTCTTCTAGCCCAAAACGTCGCCGCATTCGTGCAGGAATAACGACAACACCACGTTTTCCGACTTTACTGGTTTCAATATTTGAAGCATTCATATGCCTGAATATCTGAATAACTGATTTTTTAGATTATAACAAAAATAAAATCAGCTATCTGCCTTAGAAAATAGCTGACTTGTCAAGTATATTTAACTAAAATTTATAAACTAGAAAGAACGGCTTTAGCAGCAGCGATCGTCTGATCAACATCCTCATCTGTATGAGCTAGTGAAGTAAATCCCGCTTCATACTGAGAGGGAGCTAGATAAACGCCATGTTCTAGCATTCCACGATGGAAACGTCCAAATTTAGCAGTATCCGATGTTTTTGCATCTTCATAGCTATGTACGGATTTTCCAGTAAAGAACATCCCAAACATTCCGCTAATTTGACCACCGTAAACATCATGACCTAAGTCTTTGGCGACTTGTAATAAACCATTGGTGAGACGCTTGGTAATACGGTCTAATTGTTCGTAGGTTCCAGGACGTTGTAATAATTCCAGGGTTTTTATTCCTGCTGTCATCGCTAGAGGATTTCCTGATAGGGTTCCTGCTTGATACATTGGCCCTGCTGGTGCGACGAGTGACATAATATCTTTACGTCCACCATAAGCCCCAACAGGTAAACCTCCGCCAATGACTTTACCGAGAGTGGTTAAATCTGGAGTAATGCCGAATTTTTCTTGTGCGCCACCATAGGCAATCCGAAAACCCGTCATAACTTCATCAAATACCAGTAATGCGCCGTTTTCTTGTGTTATTTCGCGTAAACCTTCTAAAAATCCCGCTTCAGGGGGGATAAAACCTGCATTTCCAACAACAGGTTCAAGGATCACACCTGCGATCGCGTCTGGATTTTCAGCAAAGAGGGCTTTAACGGCTTCTAGATCATTGTAGGGTGCAGTTAAAGTATTATTGGTGGTTGTTTTAGGAACACCTGGAGAGTCGGGTAAACCGAGAGTTGCTACACCTGATCCTGCTTTAACGAGGAACATATCAGCATGACCATGATAGCAGCCTTCAAACTTGATGATTTTGTCACGACCTGTAAACGCCCGCATTAGACGTAAAACAGACATACACGCTTCAGTTCCAGAGTTGACAAAACGTACCATTTCAATACTCGGAACCGCATCGATGACCATTTCTGCTAAGATATTTTCTTGAACACAGGGTGCGCCGAAACTGGTACCTTTATCTAAAGCTTCATGCAGGGCGGATATCACTTCAGGATGGGCATGACCACAAATGGCAGGCCCCCAAGTGCCAACATAATCAATATACTGATTTCCATCTACATCCCAAATATAAGCCCCTTTAACGCGATCAAATACGATCGGTTCTCCTCCAACTGATTTAAAAGCACGAACAGGAGAACTAACGCCCCCTGGCATTAATTGTTGTGCGGCTGCAAAAACTTCTTTTGATTTGGCGGTATTAAACGATGTTGTACTAACCAATAGAATCTCCTTTTAACTTGAGTGTGTGAGTTTGCGCTTTTTAAGATGGATTTGCTCTGTACTTATCTAATTATCCTACGAATCTTGAGGCAGACGACAAGACTAAAACCCACAGACTTTATTAGTTATCACCCAAATGAGGACACTGATTCAAGCCCTTGGTAATGCTTTGTAATATGTTGATGTTGATCCCCTGAATCGACATTAGTGCAGTAGGATAGGTTTGGAAGTAAAGATATATAAGTAGTAAATACAGAAAGTATGACGGTTAAACCCAGTTGGTTACGAGTAAAAGCCCCTCAATGGCAGCGTGTTGGTAGTGTTAAGGAGATCCTACGGGATCTGGGTTTAAATACTGTTTGTGAAGAGGCTTCTTGTCCGAATATTGGGGAATGTTTCTCTGCAGGTACAGCAACGTTTTTAATTATGGGGCCTGCTTGTACTCGTGCTTGTCCTTATTGTGATATTGATTTTGAGAAAAAACCAAAGGCTTTAGATCCGACTGAACCGTTACGTCTTGCTGAAGCGGTGAAACGTCTTAATTTAAACCATGTGGTGATTACTTCAGTCAACCGAGATGATTTACCTGATGGTGGGGCTAATCAATTCGTGCAATGTATCACTGAAGTTCGCCGAATTTCTCCTAAAACAACCATAGAAGTTCTAATCCCTGATTTATGCGGGAACTGGGACGCTTTAGCCATCATTTTAGAAGCCAAGCCCGAAGTTTTGAACCATAATACAGAAACCATCCCTAGATTATACCGCCGTGTCCGTCCTCAAGGGGATTATCAACGATCGCTCTTATTATTACACCGTACTCGTACCATTGCGCCTTGGGTTTATACAAAGTCGGGTATTATGGTGGGCTTAGGCGAAACCGATGAAGAAGTTTGTCAAGTGATGCAGGATTTACGATCGGTTGATTGTGATATTCTCACGATTGGTCAATACTTACAACCGTCACAAAAACATTTAGGGGTACAAGACTTTATTACCCCCGAACAATTCGCCTCTTGGCAAGCATACGGAGCAGAAATTGGCTTTTTGCAGGTGGTTTCGTCTCCTCTGACTCGTAGTTCTTATCATGCTGAACAAGTACAAGAATTGATGAAACGTTACCCGCGTTTAAAAAATGATTAAGTTATGTAACAAAAAAAGGATCTTTACGGAATTTTTACCTAAAGATTGTAGTCACTCACTGTGAACTAAGCTCATTAAGACGATTGCTGGTCTTCCTAATGAATCAGTGTCGCTAATTACAGCCTCCTAAAAATTTTTTTCATAAAAAAACTTTTTCGACCTGTAGTATTTAGTGAACATCTTGGGAAAGCTATTATTAAGCATCGCTTAAAAGCCCATTTGTCCCCGCAGTCGCCATAGAGAGTGTGCTATGTCACTAAAATCCTACCTGTATGATCAAAATTCCTTTGCTCCTTTCTCTAACGAAACTGAAATCGGCGATTCGTTTGAAGAAATACCGATCGATTTAGAAACTGAGCGTATAGCAATGGTTGGAGAAACACAACCGCGTCGTAGTATGACGACTGATCTCGTTAGATTGTATCTACAAGATATTGGGCGTGTTCCTCTTCTCAAAAAAGACGAAGAAGTTCAAAAAGCACAACAGGTACAGCGTCATCTTTCTCTAGTCGAACTAAGATCTTCTGTATCTAAGACAACCAATCCTGTTTTACACAAATATAATCATTTGAGCGAAGTTCATGATCAATTATCCTCTCAATTAAGTCATCGTCCTTCCTGGGAACGTTGGGCGAGTACAGTTGGTTTAACTAGCTTTGAATTAAAGGTGGCTGTTAGTGAGGGTAAAAAATGTTGGGCGCAACTGGCTGAACTTGAGATTTCTGAGTTAGATGAGATCATCGCTTTGGGTTTACGGGCAAAGGAACAGATGATCAAAGCGAATTTACGTTTAGTGGTGTCGGTGGCTAAAAAATATCAAAATCGCGGTTTAGAACTACTTGATCTGATACAAGAAGGAACGTTAGGTTTAGAGCGAGCCGTTGAGAAATTTGATCCGACAAAGGGTTATCGTTTTAGTACATATGCTTATTGGTGGATTCGGCAAGGGATAACTCGTGCGATCGCTACCCAAAGCCGTATCATTCGTCTCCCTGTTCATATCACTGAAAAACTCAATAAAATCAAAAAGGCACAGCGCAAAATCTCTCAAGCTAAGGGACGTACTGCAACAATGGAGGAAGTGGCTAAAGAACTGGAAATGACCCCCCCTCAAGTTAGAGAAATTTTGATGAGGGTTCCGCGTTCTGTTTCTTTAGAAGTTAAAGTAGGGAAAGAAAAAGATACAGAATTAGTTGAGCTTTTGGAAACTGAAGAGATTTCCCCAGAAGAAACATTAGTTCAAGAAGCCTTACAAAAAGATTTAAAGAATTTATTATCTGATCTGACCACACGCGAACAAGAAGTGATTCAATTGCGTTATGGCTTTAAAGATGGTAAATCCTATTCTTTAGCCGATATCGGTCGTGTTTTAGAATTATCACGCGAACGAGTTCGTCAAATTGAAACCAAAGCCTTACAAAAACTACGTCAACCTCGCCGTAGAAATTTAGTAAAAGACTATTTTGAAGCATTGTGTTAAACAATAAGAGTAAATTTTTATTAATCTTAGCAGTTTGGTTAGAATTCAATGACCAAGCTGTTTTTTTTATCAAAAATTAATAGATAGTCCTGATTCACTCATTGCTTTTAATAAACTGTCTTTAACCTCTAATTTCTGACTCCATAAACCTAAATAATCCCAATCTAATCTATCTCTTTGTAACTTGATAACTCCTAAAATATCTCGCCATTGCTTTTGTGATTGAAAATCAGTCATCTTAAACCACATTAACTTTTGTAAAATTGTATCTTCTGGACTACAGACATTAAAGCTTTGTGCTGGCTCATCAGCGATATATAATTGACGGCGTGACATTTTGTTTAAGTCAAAATCTGTTTGGCGACTGATAAAAATATCGGCTTTTTCTGTCGTCTGTAAATGAATCACATTAAATGAGTTAGTTACTCCTTCTATTGCTTCATACACAGCTACATCACTAATATAAAAATCTTGACTCAAAGCATCAATTAATGGCTGAACTTGTTCGGATTCAATTTCAATCGCTAAATCTAAATCTTCCGTAAATCTTACTTCTCCCTGTAATGAACTTGCTACAGAACCACTGACATAATAAGGAATATTTAAAAAATCAAAAATACTAGCTAATTGATGAACTAACCAAATTGGATCTTCTAACACTAACTTACCTTCAAACTGAATTACTTTTTCAAGATTAATCGCTAAAACACCCCAACGCTTTTCTAAATATAATTGTCTAACTTGAATATCAGACACATCAGGAAATTGATGATAAATTCCCATTAAAGCCATCTGAGAACCTCTACGGGCGATGCGTTTGACTAAGTTTAATTTCTCACCCGTAGTCATTTCTCGCCATAGCTTAAATTGGACTAATTCGGCATCAATGCTAGTATCTAAAGATTGGGTAATATATCCAGCAGTAATCATGATTTATTACATTAAAATCTCTAAATATCATCCCATCCTGAGACACCAGAAGACATAACATAACTTGTCACAGTCGCTTCAAAAAAATTCGCTTTGGTATGCGCTTCTTTTTTAGTATCAGAAAAACGCTCTAAATGACTATAAGGACTCTTATTATATTTGTCGTCTTGGTAAATGGGTTTAAGTCCGATCGCTTTTAAACGAATGTTAGCTAAATACTTAGTATATTGCTCCGTACTGGTTTCGGTAATTCCTAAAATATTATTACCAACAATATGATTTGTCCAATGACACTCATACTTTACCGCAGTATCAAACATTTCGTAAATCATATCTAATGAATGCGGAAATACCTGCATCGCTTCAGGCAGCAATTTTTGATAAAGTCTCACATGACTAAGTTCATCTCGATTAATCATTTTAAAAATATCGGCACTGCCTGGCATCAACATTCTTGAAGCTAGATTATAATAATAAATAAAGCCATTGTAAAAATATAATCCCTCTAGTAAATAATCGGCTAAAAGCGAAACAAAGTAATTTTCTGCTGTCGGATGATCGATATATTTTTGATAGAGTTTAGCGATAAATTCACAGCGTTCTTTTAATATTTTATCCGTCCGCCAAAAGTCATAAACTTCGCTTCTTCTTTCGGCTGGAATAATGGTTTCAATCAAATATTGATAACTCTGATTGTGCATTCCTTCTTGTGAGACTTGTTCAGCCATACATAGACTAATTTCAGGAGCCGTCACGCTACTTTTAATGTGTGGTATATTACAAGTCTGGACAGAATCCAAGAATGTTAAATACGAAAGAATACCATCATAAGCATATCTTTCATCATCGGTTAAATTCCAATAATCTGTAACATCTTGGGTAATATCTAAGCGTTGTGGAACCCAGAAGTTCTCTCTCATTTGTTGATATAAACCAACTGCCCAAGAGTAGCGCACATCATTAAGCTGCATGAGGTTTGTTGTATTACCAAACCAAATTGAACGATTTTCAGTGCGATCGTCTCCACTTGGATTAAAGATGGGATTTATCGGCATTGTATCCGATAATTTAGTGTTAATAAATACCATTTTTTTTGATTGTATAATGATTATTAGCTTGATTATACTAACAATTTTTATCCAAGAAATCAATCTTTTTATTCTGGCAAATACTCCAAATTTAAGGCTTCTTCTAAAGTAAAAGGTGATTCAATTGTAAATGTATTAATCGGTAAATCAGTTTCAATTGATGCTTTTCGTCTAGCTTTTTGATAACATTCTAAAAAAACTTCTTTAATAAAAGGCTTTAAGCTTGGACTTTCTTTTAAATCTTCTTCTATTCTGTCTCGATGTTTGTCTAAAGTTAATCGCCAACTATTAGAGCGTCTTTCAGGTTGATATTTATATTTTAGTAAATGCCAAAGAACGATTGTTAAGTTACTTTTAAGTGACTTTTTCTTGCTATTTGTCATGTCTGTAATTTCATCAATTAAATTTTCGATATCTAATTCTGAAAATTGATGATTTTTTAATAAATGTGCTGTTTTTTCGAGCCATAAGTAGTAATCTTGTTCGTATAAACTATGATTAAGATTCATATTTCACCACCAGACACTGTATAGTAATATTCTATCAATATAAACTCTGATTTGCTTTATCTATTTAATTGGCACACGCTGAACAAGTATTATCAGATTCTTTAAAGTTATCTTTTTGTACGGTTCTGATGTAATAAATTGCTTTACATCCTTCTTGCCATGCCATAATTAATACTTCAAAGATATCTTTTGCAGTGATTTCTCTATTGGGTTCATTGGGAAAATAAATCCCTTGGTTTAAATTAAATAGTAATTCCATTGAAATCCCAGTATCAATCCATTGCTGCATAATTGAAACTGCTTTAATCACTTTTTTCTGATCTAAAGATTTATTTTCAGGATAAAACCAAAAATAATCTTTAATAAAAGGAGGTGCGATCGGGACTGTTCCTTTAGCCCATTTATCATAGAAGAAACGGCTATAAACTGGGAGAATACTAGCGGTACACCCTTGAACTAAAGATGAAGAGGTGTTCGGTGCGATCGCAGTAATATGAGAATTACGAATCCCATATTTTTGAATATCTTCGGAGAGTTTTACCCATCTTTGGGGTTGACTCGCATTCTCTAAATACCACTCTACAGTTTTTGAACCAATTAATTTACCTTTTGCCCACTCACTTTCAGGAAATGCTTCATATGCACCCCTTTCTTTGCTGAGTTCCATTGAACTTTGAGTACACCAATAGCCAATTTCTTCAAAGAGATGATTAATCTTAGTTAAATGTTCATAGGTGAATTTCCGTTTCGCTAACCAGTCTGCTAACCCCATACAACCTACGCCAATAGTTCGATAGCGATCGTTATGGTTTTTTGCTTCAATTAAGGGAGGTTGGGTAATATCTATTGTATTATCTAAAATTCTTACTGAAATTCGACACGCTTGCTCTAATTCTGAATCAGATTCTATATTCGCTAAATTTAAACTGACTAAATTACAACAATGAGCTAATTGTCCTGGCGTAACATTAGAAAATGATTCGACACACAAATTAACCCCAGGAATATACCCATCGTGCTTATTTGGATTGGCTCGGTTAATGGTATCTTTAAACGCTAGATAGGGCATTCCCGTTTCGATCTGACTTCGCATAATCGTTTTAAACAGTTCTCTAGCATTAATCTTTTTGTAAAGCGTAATTTCTGTATCGATTTTTGCTTCGATTTGTTGGTAAGCTGTCTCAAACTGTTCGCCCCAAAGTTCGGCTAGTTCTATTCCTAATTTAGATTTAATTTCATAGGGATCAACTAATGTCCATTCTTCTTTATTAATCACGCGACGCATAAATTCATCGCAGATCACCAATTGTGGGAAAATATCGTAAGCTTTACGACGTTGATCTCCGTTTTCGGTTTGCATTTCTAAGAAATCGGGTACATCTAAATGCCAAATGTCTAAACTAATAGTAACTGCACCTGCGCGTCTTCCACCCTGATTGACTGCGATCGCGGTATCATTAAGTAATTTGATCCAAGGCACAACCCCACCTGATGCGTTAGGTTTGCCCATGACATGACTTCCTGTAGCGCGAATCCGACTAACATTGACTCCCACACCACCACCATTTTTAGATATTCTTGCTGTGTTGGTGATTTCGCTAAAAATACTTTCTAAATTGTCGTCCATCGAGACAATAAAGCAACTGGTTAAAGAACCATTCGGAACTCTTAAGTTGGCTAAGATTGGCGTAGCGAGAGATACTTTACGAGTTGCGATCGCTTGATAGAACTGTTTTGCCCACATTAAACGATTTTCGCTTTTTTCGGGACTGGCTAAGAGTAAGGCACAAGTTAGAATCGCTTCTTGAGGCAATTCATCATTTAGTAGATAACGACTGGTTAATAATACTACTCCAGCGTAATCATAATCTATATCCCATTCTGGATTAATCCAAGAACCTGCTTCTATGAGATCTTGTTCTGAGTAAGTTAATATCCTAGAATCGTAGGATGATGTTTTTACTTTAGAGTAAACGGTTTTTAGATAGTTTCCATACTGATAACCGCGACTGACTAATGTATCTTTCCATAAACTCCACACTCGTAGTCTTCCTGCTACATAACGCCAGTCTGGTTCATCTGGGCTGCACATTTCAAGGGCGCAGTTAATTAAATTATCTTGTATTTCTCTTGTCGTGATGCCATGCCGTAGACGTGTCGTCAAACCCGCTTCTAAGGCTATTGAATTAACATCTAGTTTACAACAAGCCCAGTCTACAACTGCTCTAATTTTACTGATATCCAAAACCGTCAATGAGCCATCACGCCGTACTACTTGAATTGGCTTTTCTACTGATGTATTTTGACCAGAAGTAGTACGAGTTGAATCAATGTTGCTATTAATAGCGGTTTGAGTCAGTAAAACTTGTTGCATAAATTGAGCAAAAATATATATAAATGTACTACTGTTTTCAAGTAAAATCAATAGTGCTTTTCAGTTATACCACGTATCTAGTGTGAATGAGTAGGGTCTTACTCTAGATATGGACTTTGCCATTAAAATTAAAAGATATATTTTGGCTAAATAGTAGTGTTGAATACAGCATGATTTTTTTACACTCTTTAAGAAAAAAATATTGCTAGTTTATTTACTTTATCTAATCAAAACCATAAGTTAATTAAATATAAGTTCTATCGTACTAAATTAGAGAGGTGTAACTTTGGAACAAACTTGAAGCCTCTAGAGGTTTTCTGAGGAAAATGTTAAAAAGTATTACGAAATTACAGCGAATGTGAACAGAATATCTGAAAATGGTTGGGTCAGCCTGCTGTGGAACTATACATCTAGACAGTGATGATAGATCATAAAAATTAAGATTTGTCAAGCTTTGTTAGATAAAATATGTCAAAAGTTAACATTAACTAGACAGCCACAGTAGCCGATTTTGGTATAAGATATCAGCTTAAGTTTTTAAGTTCTCATTTACACAGGAGGAATCCATCAATGAGTATCGTCACGAAATCGATCGTGAATGCAGACGCAGAAGCCCGTTATCTCAGCCCTGGTGAGCTAGATAGAATCAAAGCTTTTGTTACAGGTGGTCAAGCTCGTCTACGGATTGCTGAAACCTTAACTGGTGCGCGTGAAACCATTGTTAAACAAGCAGGCGATCGTCTTTTCCAAAAGCGTCCTGATGTTGTTTCCCCTGGTGGAAATGCTTACGGCGAAGAAATGACCGCAACTTGCTTACGTGACATGGACTACTATTTACGTCTAATCACCTACGGAGTAGTTTCTGGTGATGTCACCCCCATCGAAGAAATTGGTTTAGTCGGTGTACGTGAAATGTACAAATCTTTAGGAACCGACATCGGTGCCGTTGCTCAAAGCGTTCGTGAAATGAAAGATGTCGCTTTAGGATTAATTGCTGCTGACGATGCTTCAGAAGCTTCTTCTTACTTCGACTACGTGATCGGCGCAATGCAGTAATTCACTGTCAAAGACCTTCACTTTTGTTCGTAACGATTTTCACCTCTGACAAAAAAAGGAATCATAACCATGCAAGACGCAATCACTTCTGTCATCAACTCTGCTGACGTTCAAGGTAAATACCTTGATGGTTCGGCTATTGACAAACTCAAAAATTACTTCTCTTCTGGTGCATTACGTGTTCGTGCTGCAAGCGTAATCAGTGCTAATGCTGCTGGTATCGTTAAAGAAGCTGTTGCTAAATCTCTGTTGTACTCTGATGTTACCCGTCCAGGTGGCAATATGTACACCACCCGTCGTTATGCTGCTTGCATCCGCGACTTAGACTACTACCTCCGTTATGCTACCTATGCAATGTTAGCTGGCGATCCTTCCATTCTTGACGAGCGCGTTCTTAACGGCTTAAAAGAAACCTACAACTCATTAGGAGTTCCCGTTTCTTCCACCGTTCAAGCGATCCAAGCTATGAAAGAAGTTACCGCTAGTCTGACTGGTGCTGATGCTGGTAAAGAAATGGGTGTATACTTCGACTACATTTGCTCTGGCTTAAGCTAGACTTCCTGCTCGCTGACCCATAATAAGGAGTCAATTAAGGTTCGGGAAGTCAAGAGTGAGTGCTAGCTGGTTAAAGGCTGAATTATCGGTTTTGACGATCTAGTATTGGCTCCTGACTCCCGACCTTTGTCGTATAAAATTAATATAGACTCTCATTACAAGACTTTTATCAGAATCAGGAGAACTTAGACCAATGCGGATGTTCAAAATTACTGCGTGTGTTCCTAGTCAAACTCGCATTCGGACTCAACGCGAATTACAAAATACATATTTTACCAAGCTTGTTCCTTATGACAATTGGTTCCAAGAACAACAACGCATCATGAAAATGGGCGGTAAAATTGTTAAAGTTCAGTTAGCTACTGGCAAACCTGGTGCAAACACTGGATTACTATAATCTTAGGTTTAATACGAAGCAAAGGGAGGTCATTTGACCTCTTTTTGTTGTTTTAGTTTTTCTAATTCCAATCAACGTTTAACAAGCTTATTACAGCAATTTTCAGTTGGATTAGGTACGAACCCTGCTTGAGATCTTAAATCGGTTCTCTAAAGTTTTAGCCTAGAGAAGTTGGGTTCAACAACTTGGGGAAAGCTTTGAAAATTCCGTCGTACCCAATCAATGCCGACTTCATTATTAAGCTTAATTCGCGCAGGAATATTAGCATAAAGTTTGTTGAGAATATCAGCGTCCTGCTTGACAAAAACTTCTGCTAGATGCAGAAGATTGGGTTTGAGCAGATGGGCAATGGGATGATGAGCCTTGCTAAACATTAAAACATAGGTGCGCGTGCGGTTTTCCGATTCTGGAACAAACACATGACACTCTCTGATACTAATAATCGGTTTGTCCCGATAGGCTAGTTCCAAATGAACGATAACTAAGGACGGAAAGAAGTTCTCTAGATGAATCTGAATTACCTTTGGTAGGATTAGGAGGGCAGGATTTTTGAGGATGTCTCCTAAAGTAGGGTTAACTCTAGGTAAATTGAAGTAAGCATGGGAGTGAAGCCCAAGATCGACAAACCGTTCAAGCTGCACTTGTTGAATTTTAAACAACTGGTGATGCGCTCCATTATGGTGATTGTAGTCGTGCATATTGAGCAGCATTGTTAGCAAATCGGTTTGAATACTGAGATCTGCTGCACAACCGAGAAATTCATAAGAAGCGGCAATTTCATTAAGGCGTGTCGGCAGAGGACTTTTCGGTTCACAGCCACCATAACTCCAAAGAAAATTTCCCTGCACTATTAATTCCAACGGTTGCAGCAACGGAAGAGTTTTCTGATTGCTTGCAGGCAATCTAGTACAACCTGCCCCATCAAACTCTAGGGCGTGATAAGGACAAACTAGACTACTACTACCATCTGAAGATTCTATGCACCATCCCTCTGAGAGCATTGCTCCCATATGCGGACAAGCATTTGGCAAGCAAGAGACTTTGCCGTTGCGATTCTGCCACAACACATAATCATGACCGTAAAGTGACAATTTCATGGGTTGATTCGGTTGCAGCATCGAGCGATGCGCTATTAACCAAGGTGTCCCCAAAAGCATAAACAAGCCTTCTTGGGTAAAAATCAAGTCAGTCCGAGCTAAATTCGTCCTAACGTAACAAGCTTAGAAATTTTATTTAGGAATAGTCAATGCACATTTTTTGGCTTGACTAGGCATAATGACATACAAGCTCCGTCATTGAGGATTTTTTGAAACTATAGATGCCCGTATTGACTTGATGAATTGGTATAATGCACGTTGGAACGCCGTCGAAAAATAAGGCTTATACGGCAAAAACAAGCAGGAAAAATGCTATCAATCCAAGTTCTTTCGCTAATAGCAACAACACTTTATCAAGCGAGCGCAATTTTGCTAGAAGACCAACAATCACCACCTGGTCAACTGATTGATGTGGGTGGATATCGGCTGCATCTTTGCGTTGCGGGAGAAGCTAAACCTACGATCGTACTAGAGCATATATCATTTTTCAAAAGTTATGCAAGAGATAGAAAGGTAGAGACGCGCCATGGCGCGTCTTTACAGAGGTTTGGTGTTTCTTACGATTATTGAAAATTGGTAATAGCTTAGGAGGAGTAGAAGGCTATTTCCTAATTGAGAAATTGGCACTTTTAGCACAAGTATGTATTTACGACCGAGCAGGATATGGCTGGAGCGATCATAGCCCACATCCTCGAACCAGTCATCAAATTGTTCAGGAATTAGACATTCTACTGACGAAAGCGGGAATCAAGCCACCATACATTTTGATAGGAGATTCGTTTGGCAGCTACAATGTACGACTGTATGCTCATTTGTTTCCGCAAAAAGTCGTCGGTATTGTCCTTACAGATGGGCTGCATGAGAAAGAAATGCTTAAGATGTCTGTTTCGTTACAAGTTTTAAAACTCTTTTTCCTCTCAGGTTTTGTCATGTCAACTATAGGCTCAACACTTGGGATTATCAGATTGCTGAGAGTATGTGGAGTATTTGAACTACTAAAGCCTGAGTTACGCCACTGTTCTGAGGATTCCCTCAATAGGGTGAAACGTTCTTTTTTTCGTCCCAAGCACTGGATTACGATGAGTCGAGAAATCATAAATTTAGACAAAAGTTCGCGTCAAGTTAGTATAGCTAGATATTTTGGGACAATACCTATAGTGTGTATTAAAGCCAGTTCCTTTTTCAAACCGTCTTTTTGGACTATTTTTCTTCCTCTGAAAGGTGCCAATCAGTTGCGGGACAAAATGCACGTTCAGTTAGGTAATTTATCAACAAATTGTCTGCAAGTTGACGCAAGTAAGAGCGGTCATTTTGTGTGGGTAGATCAACCAGAGCTAATTGTAGATGCTGTGAAAACTATTATTGCTAAAAGTTAGGATATTCATTATTTTTAGTCAACCATTTTGCAAGTAACGCATCAAGAGAAAATTTTCCGCCACCTTTGAGAAGAAAAAAGAGATAAAAAAGTCCGTAGAGGGAGGCGGTTTCTAGTGAAGCGACTTGCAGTCCGTCCTTTTTAAGATGAAATAAAATGGCAATACCCATCGTGAAGAGTAAACCAAGCGCATTCAATCGTGTAAATAATCCAAGTAATAGCAAAATTGAGCCGACTATTTCAGTATAAGCGGCGCAGTATGTAAAAAAGACTGGGAACGGTAAACCGATAAAACTCACAACGTTATCAGCAAACTTTTGGACATCCGCGAGTTTAGAAAAACCGTTATGAATCATTAATAAACCAACACCGACACGCAAGATTGTCAGGGCAATTTGTAGAGTAGTGTTATCGGTTGAAGTTGAGTTTAATATATTTGATAGTTGAAAAGTTCTGTTTTGTGTAGCTGTCATAATCAATTTTCCTGCTTAAAAGAATGACTAAATTTAGTGTAATTTAATTAAGGTGGGACAATACCCACCCCAAAACTAAAAACTAGAATGATTAGTAATCGCTTCAGTTACTTTATCAATCACATCAGTAACCGAAATTGCTCCCAGTTCACCCGATGCGCGAGTCCGAATACTAAGGGTATTTGATTCGACTTCTTTCGCACCAACTACCGCCATCACAGGAATTTTTTGAGTTTCAGCATTGCGAATCATTTTACCCAATCTTTCACCAGAAGTATCCGCTTCGGCCCGAATTCCCATCATTTTCATCTTATCAGCGACTTCTTGAACATATTCTAACTGAGGATCACTTACAGGTAACAAACGAACCTGAACAGGTGCCAACCACAAGGGAAAATCACCGACATATTCCTCAATCAGAATACCAATTAAGCGTTCTAGGGAACCAAACGGCGCACGATGGATCATGACAGGACGTTTACGGGTACCATCTTCAGCCACGTATTCTAATTCAAAACGTTCGGGTAAATTGTAATCTACTTGTACTGTTCCGAGTTGCCATTCTCGTTCTAAAGCATCTTGGAAAATAAAATCGAGTTTTGGCCCATAAAATGCAGCTTCTCCTGGTGCTTCAAAATAGTCCATTCCCAAAGTTTGTACTGCTTTTCGGATGGCACCTTGGGATTTTTCCCAAACCTCATCAGTACCAATGTATTTATCTGATGTGGGATCTCTAAAAGACAATCTTGCTTTAAAGTTTTTCAGTTGTAGACTTCTAAAGACCGTCAAAATTAGATCAACAACCTTTAGAAATTCTTCGTCTAACTGTTCGGGAGTGACAAACAAGTGAGAGTCATCAACCGTAAACCCCCGTACACGAGTCAAACCGCCTAATTCTCCCGACTGTTCATAACGATACACCGTACCAAACTCGGCTAACCGCATCGGTAAGTCACGATAGGAACGCAGTTCACTTTTATAAATCTGGATGTGAAAGGGACAATTCATGGGTTTAAGAACAAACCCGAATTCTTTTTCGGCAGCTTCGGAATCATCTGCCATCATGGGGAACATATCCTCTTTATATTTTTGCCAGTGTCCAGAGGTTTTAAATAAATCAATTCTGGCAATATGAGGTGTAACAACTCCCTGATAACCGCGTTTGACTTGTTCCTCCTTTAAATAATCTTCTAGAGTTGATCGAATTAAAGTGCCTTTGGGAGTCCACAGAGGTAAACCAGGGCCAACCAAGTCAGAAAAAACAAATAAACCTAATTCTTTGCCGAGTTTACGATGATCTCGTTTTAACGCTTCTTCTTTTCGGCGTTTGTATTCTGCAAGTTGTTCGGGAGTTTCCCAAGCTGTTCCATAGATACGCTGTAACTGTGCTTTGGTTTCATCCCCGCGCCAATACGCACCCGCTACCGTTTCAAGTTCGATCGCTTTTGGATTAATTTCGCTGGTATTCTCGATATGTGGCCCCGCGCACAGATCCCACCATTGATCACCCAAATGATACAGGGTAATTGGTTCAGAGATGCCCTCTAGGATCTCTAGTTTATAGGGTTCGTTAATCTTTTTGATGCGTTGTTCGGCTTCTTGTCGCGTTACTTCTTCTCGAATGACAGGAAGTTTCTTATTGATAATTTTGATCATCTCTTTTTTGATGTCTTTGAGATCCTTATCGGTAAAAGGTTCAGCCACATCAAAATCATAATAAAATCCTGTTTCTGTACTAGGGCCGATCGTAACCTGTGCCTTGGGAAAAAGCTTTTGTACTGCCATCGCCATCACATGAGAAGCCGTATGACGAATGCGCTTGAGTTGTTCTGATTCGCTGGTTTTTGGAAGTTTAATCGGTGCAGCTTCTTGACTAGGTTCTGCACTCTGTACAGGTTGTTTATCCATTCACGTTGTCTCGTTATATGCTCTATATCTAGTCTATTCCTTCTTATCTCTAGATCATACGATCGCTTTGGCTGATTTCACCTTAAGCAATAAAAAATCCCCCGTTAAGACACGAGAGATTTTAAAAAAGTCACACAATTAAAAATTAACTTTATTTTTCTTCGGTGATTTTCTCAATAATTTGTTTAGCTTCACCTAAGATTCCGCCTTTATCAGGGTTTTCTTTATAATATTCATTAAGATTTGCTTCATATTTTTTTTCAGCTTCCATTTTTGGATCAGCTATCGGCTTTGTCGCTTCTTCGTAAAGTTGTTCTGGATCTTGCGCGGCTAAATCTTTTCTAATCTCTTTCAATTCTTCAGCAGGACTTTTAACACCTGCATAGCTAGATTGAATACTGGGTAAAAACCAACCAGCTAAATTTATTAAAGATACGAGAAGTACTACAAGAATTCCCTGTTTTAGAATTTGTTTAAAAGTAGTGAAAATAGGTTGCATAAAGTTATCCCGAGTCAAAATTCAAGTTTTTAAAGACTAAAATAACTATAGGCAGTTGCTTGGGCTAAGTCTTCTTCCTAGCGATACATCTCGTTTAGCGTAATTAATTTAACTCTCTAACTAAAGAAATATGTCTTGGAAATTTTCTAAGGCGAGCGATCGTGATAAGGTTAAAAATGCTCTTTTCTAGTCACGCATCATTACTTTATGGAAGCTGGATGGCAACTCGCCAAAACCTACGAAGATATTTTGTATCACAAATGGAACGGCATCGCTAAAATTACGATTAATCGTCCCCACAAACGTAACGCATTTCGTCCGAAAACTGTGTTTGAAATGTATGATGCTTTTTGTGATGCCAGGGAAGATCAAAGCATTGGTGTTATTTTATTAACAGGTGCAGGCCCTCACACCGATGGCAAATATGCTTTTTGTTCGGGTGGTGACCAAAGTATTAGAGGTCAAGCGGGTTATATTGATGATGATGGCGTTCCTCGTCTCAATGTTTTAGATTTACAACGTCTGATTAGATCGATTCCTAAAGTCGTTATTGCGTTGGTTGCGGGTTATGCTATTGGGGGTGGTCATGTTTTACACTTGATCTGTGACCTGACAATTGCGGCCGATAATGCGATTTTTGGGCAAACGGGGCCAAAAGTAGGCAGTTTTGATGGTGGATTTGGAGCGAGTTATTTAGCGCGAATTGTTGGACAAAAAAAAGCCCGTGAAATTTGGTTTCTTTGTCGGCAATATGATGCGTCTCAAGCGTTGGAGATGGGTTTGGTTAACTGTGTGGTACCTGTCGAACAACTCGAAACAGAGGGTATTCAATGGGCAAGCGAAATTTTAGAAAAAAGTCCGATCGCCATTCGCTGTCTAAAAGCCGCTTTTAATGCTGATTGTGATGGTCAAGCGGGATTACAGGAATTAGCGGGTAATGCGACACTACTCTATTATATGACCGAAGAAGGTGCAGAAGGAAAACAGGCTTTTTTAGAGAAGCGATCCCCTAATTTCCGTAATTATCCCTGGCTACCCTAAAAACACTAAATCGCACCATTTCCCCCGAAAGTGCGATTTAATCTATATCTAGCTTTTTTAAAGAATTTTAATTATTTTTAAAATAAATTCAATCATTCAACTTAAACTGTTACTTCTTGTTTAGTTTCCGCAATTGTCGGAGTTTTAACAATTGGAGGAGGATTATTGGGAGTTGGACAGTTTAAATTGAGTGAGTTTTCTAATCTAACAACATCTTCGATATTTTCCCACGTGGTAGAAAAAGGATGGGTCGCTAAAGAACAAGCTTTCCATTGACCTTGTACGGGGACACCTAACTGCTGACACATCCCTCCTCTACGTCCTTCTGACTGGTAATACCGACAGTACCGACAGGAAGAAGCTAGAAAGTTGGCCGTTTTCATTGAGTTTTACAAAGTAGGGCATTCACAATTAATTTTCCCCTATATTTATTTTCCTCTAATTCAAAAGTTGCATTGTCAGAAAATATCAAGCTGAACATATCATGGTTTACGGATTTGAGTGATCCCCGTTTTGAAAATACTTTTTATATTCTTTTAATGATTGCTTTACAAAACTTAATTTTAATTGGTAATTCCACTTTTAACTAAATTAAGAAAATAATTTATAAGTATACCTTTAGATAGATAACATATGGGGATCAAGGAATAAGTGAATAGAAATCAAAGAGAAAATAGGAAAGAACTGATAAAGAACAAAGGAAAAGCACAAAAGAAATAATACAGAATTAGAACAAGATAAAGCAGAATTAAACTTTAGGGCTACTTAAACGATTAGCACAGAAAGCACAGCAACTCCAGCGTTGAAGTTCACCAGGAGGAGTCGGAGCGTGACAAAGGGGACATGATGGTAGATTTTGCCCTCTTATACGCATTTTTTCGATCCAACGATCAAAAGATGTTGAGCTTTGCTCGTTGTTTGACGATGCGTCTTTTTCATGACTAATTAGATCGACTGGTATTTCGCTAGGATGTTGCTGCGTAACTCCTTCTTGGGGTGTTCCTTCTGTAGAACCCTGTGGAACATTGTGCCATAACGCCGAAGAAAAACGAAGATCATTAAGTGGCTCATCCAACATCGGATTTAATTTTTTTAGTAACGAATAGCGTTGCAAGGACATATTTTGCGCCCAAACCGCGCTAGACGTTGCCACCCAGAGAACTTGACGAGAAATAGACACAGGACGAGTATGAGCAAACACTTGAGGAGAAACGAGCGATCGCCAACATTCTAAAAGATGACAATATTGCTGATAAGTTTCCCAACCTTGCCCTGAAGTAACAATTTTTAAAATTTCATCAACAGATTTAAAAGACATGGGAGTTTCGTAAATGAAGTGGGAAGAATAGGATTAGCATTCCTATTTATTCTAAAAGTTGAATCAACCTGCCATGAATAATACCTCGCCAGAAAACGCTAATCATATTGATCACAACCCATCTTCAAATCATCAAGATGAAGTCGTCTCGATTGTGCCACATACGCCACAGACTGAGCCTTTAGATCGCTTTAACAACGAAGAAGCCTATGCTATATTTGAGTCTTCTCGTCCGACCTATGACCAAGATAGACCGTTATGGCTAGAGTCTTTCTTAACACCCTGGGGTATGGCGTCAATATTGCTGATTTTATTGTCAAATAGTATATTAAGTTGGGCCACGTGGTCAGAATCTTATAGTAAACAAACCCCTGAACCTGCTATTGCTAGTGCATCGACAACAATAAAACCATCAGTCAATCCACCAGCTACCGAATCCAATACAATAAGTACATCAGTACCTATTTCTCCTCCAACCCCACCGCAAGCAGTCAGTATTCCTCACCCCACCATTAAACCTAAAACTGATTTAACCTCAGCCCTTCTTACACCTTCCGTACGTCCGCAATTTAGGGAAGTTAAGACTATTGCGAAACCTCATAGTCCTACAGTATTAGTTAGAACAGTTCCCACAGGTGTTAAACAGGCGACTTTACCCAGTAGCAAAGCAACTAAACCCGTAGCGATCGCCCAAATTACCAAATTACCGCCACCTCCTACCACAAAACCCGTTGTCACCCAAAATAGCCCTTTACCCCCCGCCCCGAACACTCAACCCGCAGATATTCAACTTCCAACATCCAATACAGATACTTCAAAAACCAGAATCGCTAATGAACGACTTTTAGAAGAAAAGCGTTTGCGAGAACAGCCGACATCTAATATAACCTTCTTTCAAAAAGTGAAAACTCAACAACAAGCCATTCAAACTCGTCAAAGTCTTAATCAAGTATTAGAGAAAATAGAGCAACAGCCACAAACTAGACCACAGCAACAACTACAACCCGAATTACAAACCCAAAAAGTAGAATCACAACCTCAACAAATTCAAACACCCACCATTCCCAATACCCTAATCATTGACGGCAAAAACCCCGAAAATAACACTAATCGGTAGGATAATATATTGCTAACTCTTGCTTAAGTTCCGTGTAAGGCCAAGTTTGATATCTTGCCTCTTTTTACATCAATCTCAGCTTGACAAGGTGAGTTCAACGTCAGTAAGCATTAATCAAGAGTCTGTTCTCTACTTTGCTGACGGAAATTGAATCTAAGCCCGAATGGGTTTGCTGCCTATCAATTGACTGAGGTCTGATTGTTAGAATAAAAAAAATTTCAAGAAAAATTGATGCAAGTTCAAAGTCTTTCCTCATCTACAGATATTCAAGCTGGTTTTCATGCCTTATCCGAGCCACTTCGGATACAGGTCTTAGAACTTCTACGCACTCGTGAATTATGTGTCTGTGAACTGTGCGAATACCTCAACGTCAGCCAGTCAAAATTGTCCTTTCATCTAAAAACCCTCAAGGATGCTGGATTGCTCCGTTCTCGAACTTCTGGACGCTGGATTTACTATAGTCTCAATATTCCTCAGTTAGCCCTCTTAGAACAATATTTAGCAGATTACCGTCGTTTTAGTCCGATTTCACCTGCTCATGCTTGCTCTGAGGATAAATTTTGAGCTTTTCCTGCTTCGGTTAACTTTTTTGGCTTAAAGACTATATCCTTTTGTTTCAATTTGAGGGAAACTTAATCTTTTTTAACTTGACATATCAACTTTTATTGAAATAATAAGAGACAGTTCTACTGACAGACTGAAGCAGTGAGATGAACAACCAAAAAAAAATTTGCTTTCATCAAGTTAAATTGTTGAGTTTGAGTATTGGACTGGGAACCGTGTTGCTGGGCTGTGCTTCTGCTCAAGACAACAAACCCATTAGTATAGATGGCTCAAGTACGGTGTATCCCATTACCCAAGCAGTAGCCGAGACTTACAAGGCGCAAAACAAAGATGCCGTAGAAATTACGGTTGAGTTTTCAGGAACAACAGGTGGCTTCCGCAAGTTTTGTGAAGGTAAGACGGATATCAGTAATGCTTCGCGTCCCATCGATAATCAGGAAATCTCGATGTGCAACCGCTATAATGTCAGATTCATTGAACTGCCAATGGCGTTTGATGCGCTGACGGTAGTCGTCAATCCTGCCAATAATTGGGCGCAAAGCCTGACCACTGAAGAATTAAGAAAGATGTGGGAACCCGCCGCCGAGGGAAAAATTACTCGTTGGAATCAAATTAGGGCGGATTTTCCTGATCGAGCTTTGAATCTTTTCGGAGCAGGAACAGATTCGGGAACCTTTGATTATTTTACTGAAGCGATTAACGGTCAAGCACGAGCCAGTCGCCTTGATTATGTCAAAACCGAAGATGACAAAATTACTGTACAGGGTGTTGAGCAAGATGCCAATGCTTTAGGTTACTTTGGTTTAGCTTATTACGAAGCCAATGCTAAACAGTTGAAAGCGGTACCGATTGATGCGGGATCTGGTGCAATTTTGCCATCACGAGAAACAGTAGAGAGAGCCGAATATAAACCGCTTTCCCGTCCCCTGTTCATCTATGTCAATTTAGAAGCGGCTCAGAAAAACCCTGCTTTAAGGGACTTCGTGGAATTCTACATCAAACAAGCTCCAGAACTTGTTCCGACAGTAGGTTATATCCCTTTACCGCAGGAAGGATATCATTTAGCGAATGTCACCTTTCAAAATGGGGAAGCAGGAACCGTCTTTGAAGGAAAATCTCAAATCGGCTTGACGATTGGGGAATTATTGCGTAAAAAAGCTAAGTTTTAACATAATTTATTCAGAAAATGACCGATTTCAATCACCCTCCTAGAATCTTATTTCTATACGGCTCTTTACGGGAACGTTCCTACAGCCGCTTACTGGCCGAAGAAGCTGCCCAAATTATTGAAGGATTCGGCGCGGAAGTCAAATTCTTCCATCCTCATGACCTTCCACTACGGGGGCAAGTACCAGAAACTCATCCAAAAGTTCAAGAATTGCGGGACTTAAGTTTATGGTCAGAAGGTCAAGTCTGGTCATCCCCTGAAATGCACGGTAATGTTACGGGCATTTTGAAAAATCAAATTGATTGGATTCCATTAGAACTAGGTGCCGTTCGTCCGACACAGGGAAGAACTTTAGCAGTGATGCAAGTTAGCGGCGGTTCTCAGTCTTTTAATGCCGTTAACACTATGCGGATTTTAGGACGATGGATGCGGATGTTTACCATTCCCAATCAGTCTTCGGTCGCCAAAGCTTATCAAGAGTTTAATGAAGACGGCACGATGAAAGATTCCTCTTATCGAGATCGGGTTATCGATGTTATGGAAGAACTCTATAAGTTTACTTGGCTATTGCGGGACAAGGTGGATTATCTAACTGACCGTTACAGCGAACGTAAAGAACGAGAACAAAATTCAAAAAAATTCACTAAAAAATGAGTTGCCCACTTAGTAGAACAAATGAGCTAAGGTTAACCCATGCCACAATTAACGTCCTATCCTGATTATCTTTGGTGGGTGATCCCCGAACGGCTGGCAGGGATGCCCCGACCTCCTTTAGAAGATTTAGAGCAACTTTATCAAGCGGGACTGCGTGGACTGGTTTCAGTGATGGATGAACCCTCTGGAATTAAGGAGTATCAAGAAGCAGGATTAGCTGCTCTCTGGCTCCCGATTATTGGAGGTAAAGCCCCAACCATTCCACAAGTCAAAGAATTCGTGGCTTTTGCTGATTCGATTATTGCTCAAAATCAAGCGGTAGCCGTTCATTGTACGAGTGGCAACCGTAGGACAGGAACGCTTTTAGCCGCTTATTTAGTAGCTCAGGGAGAAAGACCTACTCAAGCGATCGAGCGTATCCAACAGGTTCGCCCCACTGCTGAATTAAGAGAAGCACAAATTCAATTTCTGCAAGAACTGCCTCTACTTTTAAAAATATTGAAATAAGCAAGATTTTTATTCTCGTATTTCTTCAGCAATTAGTCTGATAGTCACTCCAGACTATAGATAGAGTCGCATCAATCAAAAAAATTTTAGATTGATGGATATGAACTCTAGATTTAAAAATGGATGATAGTATGGCTACTCAAAATAATGAAAAACCAGAAACTCTCTTTAACACTCCCAATCCAACAGAATTAAAAAACAATGCACAAAAAGAATCAATTGTCAATCAATATTCTAGCCAAGATCCCGACTTGGATGATTTGGCGATGGATGATAACTCAGCCACAGATATAGAAAATGCTGATGACGCGGAATCATACTTTGCAGATGAAGAAAAAAGAGCTTTATCGAGTAGTCCAATTATTAACGCCAATTTATCGGGAAGTTAAAGGATTTTAAGGAAAGTTTTCACTAAATATCTAGTTTCCTTTGCTTGTAGCTTAACAAAAGGTTGTTCTCGTTTTCTTTTTCGCTAATAATAAAGAACGAAAGACTAAGAAAAAATACCCAAGAGCTATGAGCTTTAGTGAAGAGTTTGAACTGTTACTACGGGCTTGCTATCCTCTAATCTATATTCCCACACTCGAAGAAGAACGACTCGAAAAAGCGATCGCCGATTCTGCTCAACAAATGGGCAATCGTGCTGTACACGTATGGGATTTTGTTGACGGCTATCATGATAACCCCAACAATGAAGGAGTCGGCAAACGTAACCCGCTACAAGCCTTAGAATACCTTGAAAAACTCCCCGCACAAGCAGGTGGAATCTTTATTCTGAGAGACTTTCACCGTTTCTTAGAAGATATTTCCATTTCCCGAAAACTGCGTAACCTAGCCCGTAGCCTCAAAGCACAACCCAAAAACATTATCTTAATTTCCCCGACTGTTCAAATTCCCCCAGACTTAACCGAAGTCTTTACTGTCGTTGATTTTGCACTTCCCACCGCTACAGAAATCAAAAGCGAAATTCAACGTTTAATTCTATCAACTGGACAATCTCTATCGGATAAACTTACTGATGAACTGGTACGGGCAGGACAAGGATTATCATTAGAACGGATACGCCGTGTTTTAAGTCGTTGTCTAGCCACTCATGGCAAAATCGAACCTGAAGACGTAGAACTGATTTTAGAAGAAAAACGCCAATCGATTCGACAAACCCAAATCTTAGATTACTATCCCGCTACCGAACAAATTACCGATATTGGGGGTTTAGATAACCTCAAAGACTGGTTATTGCGTCGTGGAGGGGCTTTTACAGAACGGGCGCGGGCCTACGGTTTACCCCATCCTAGAGGTTTACTGCTAGTTGGGATTCAAGGAACTGGAAAATCTCTTACCGCGAAAGCAATTTCTCATCATTGGCATCTTCCCTTATTGCGGTTGGATGTGGGACGCTTATTTGGTGGATTAGTCGGCGAATCAGAATCCCGTACCCGTCAAATGATTAATCTAGCAGAAGCCTTATCCCCTTGTGTATTGTGGATTGATGAAATTGATAAAGCCTTTGCTGGAGTCGATGGTAGAGGTGATGGTGGCACAACCAGCCGTGTTTTTGGTACTTTTATTAACTGGTTAGCCGAAAAGAAATCATCAGTTTTTGTGGTGGCGACGGCTAATAATATTCAAGCTTTACCCCCAGAGATGTTGAGAAAGGGACGGTTTGATGAAATCTTTTTTGTTGGTTTACCCTCCCAAGAGGAACGCGAAGCGATTTTCACCGTCCATTTATCTCGGTTGCGTCCGCATAACCTAAAAAACTATGATATTAAACGTTTAGCTTATGAAACGCCAGATTTTTCGGGGGCAGAAATAGAGCAAACTATCGTAGAAGCAATGCACATCGGGTTTAGTCAGAATCGTGACTTTACAATTGATGATATTCTAGAAGCCGCTAGTCAAATGATTCCTCTTGCCCGAACCGCACAAGAACAAATCGAATTTTTGCAGAACTGGGCTAACTCAGGTAAAGCCCGTTTAGCCTCTAGAGATGGACGTTTTAACGATCGCATCCAACGTCAATTTAACTAAAGCATACCAAAAAAGACTATGAATCGTTTATCGGGTTTCTTTCAGTTTATTATCGGTTTTTTCCTCGGAGTTGTCCTCTTAGCAGGTGCATCGGCGGCGGTTGCCTATGTGGTTTTAGCGAAAATGTCCGCACCACCAGATAAACCTCTTTTTGCTGAAGAAAAGAAACAACAAGCTTTAGCAAAAAAAGCGGCTACAACGACTACTCAAAATAAAGCAGCAACTAACCCCGTCACTGAAGTTAAAAGTATTGAAGATATTCCTACAGGAAATTATAAAGCTTTTGTTTCGTGGTCAAAAGGTTTAAGTTTACGTGCCGAACCGAGTACAGAATCAGCTAGATTAGGAAGTCTCGGTTACAAAGCCGAAATTATGGTTTTAGGCACTAGCGATGATGGAAATTGGCAAAAAGTTAAAGTTATTGAAACTAATCAAGAAGGCTGGATTAAAGCAGGCAATATTGAGAAAATGGAGTAGAATTTATAATATCAAACTTTTTTTTAATGACTGTTCCTGAATCAATTAAGATTATTTATTCAAGAGGAGTTTTTTAATTAAATGTAGGGGTTTGGTCTCCAAACCCAATTTGTATTAAAATTTAGCATTATATTTATTTCAATAATGTTTTGTTTTTAGTCAATCATTCTAAAAGTAAAACAATGGAAACTAATCAAGTAAATCAAGAAAAACTATCTAAGCTTATTCAAAATTTACCTCAATTAGAAATTGCTGAAAAACAACTAGAAAAAGCGATTGAACACGTCAAAAGTATCGGCGAAAAATGGCAAGTTAAAAATCATAAAAGTTAGCTAATGCTGAAATAAAACATTAAATGTATGACAATACAAATACATTCCTCACTTCAATCTTTGTACGAGCAAGATTATCAACTATGGCTAGAATCAACCATAGAACAACTGCGTCAAGGAGAGTTTTCTTCAGTAGATTGGAAAAACTTAATTGAGGAGTTGGAGACGGTGGGAAGAAGTGATAAACGGGCAATCAAAAGTTTATTAACTAGACTGTTTGAACACTCGCTCAAATTAGCTTATTGGGAAACTGAACGCGCTTATAATGCTAATAAATGGAAATCTGAAATTACTACTTTTCGAGTTCAAATCAAAGAACTTTTAAAAGATAGTCCTAGCCTCAAACCGTATCTGATTGAAGTGTTTAATGAATCTTATCAGAATGCTAGAGAAATTATGTCGCGTTTAATAAGTTGTAAAATAGAATATTTCCCTGATCAATCTATTGCTTCTGTTGAACAAGTATTAGACAATAACTGGTTTCCTCTTATCGATTAAATTAAATTACCTCGTTTAAATTGTTCTCTTTCTATTGCTTCAAATAAAGCTTTAAAATTCCCTTCACCAAAACCTTTAGCATGATCACGTCGTTCAATTAATTCAAAAAAGAAAGTAGGTTTTTCAAAAATAGGATGTGTAAAAATTTGAAGAATTAGAGGATTTAATTCAGAAATTTTGTCTTGATTATCTGTTTCTAAGTCTATTAATATTTCTTGTTTAATTAATTCATCTAGTTCTAAATCTTCAAGTATTTCAAAATAAATATTATCTTTTATTTGTTCATAATAATTTTTAGGCACATTTAAAAAAGCAAGTCCAGCTAGTTTTAAATTTTTAGTTAAATCAACAATTTGAGAGGTTTGCAAAGCGATATGTTGAATACCAGAACCATGATTAAAATCTAAAAATTCTTGTATTTGAGAATTGGGCGAACTAGGCTCATTGATGGGAATTTGTACACCACTTTCTGAATGTACCATCACTTGAGAGTGTAAACCTGATTGTCCTGTTTGAATATTAAAGGATTGTTTTTTCTCAAAACCTAAAACAGTTTCATACCAATTAGCAGTCTGTTCTAACTCACCCGAAGCAACATTTAAAACCAAATGATCGATTTTATTAAATAAACTTTTTTGAGTTGGAATAAAAGAAATTTCAGTCAGATTTAATTCTGGAACAATCGAAGTTTTCTCATGTCTTTCGATTAAAGTATGTTTTAAATTAGCAGAATTTTGGATTTGACACCATTTAACACGACCTTGTGAAGTAACTCTTTCTTCTATCGGTGTAAAAAGATTAGCATTATTTTTAATTGTTTTTTCTAAATCATCCACTAAAAAAGCAATATCCACCACTCCACAAGGATGATTAATTAAAAATTTGGTAACTGGGCTAAAAGTCGTTAAAGGTGAAGAAAGAACAAAAATAATTGAAGAATTATCTTTATTTCCTACATTGGCAACTACTTCGGTTAAAGTGTGAAAATCGTCTCCACTTGCGATAACCTGAAAACCCATGATATTAACGAACCAGTTTCGCCATTTTTTTGCATCATCTACATAAAAATGAACATAATCAACATACATAAGCGCATTCTTGTTTCACTTTCGATGCAAAAATCATCACTTAAAAGAATAAATGACTTTCGGGTTGAATATTAATTTCCATTGGAACCGCTTGAGGTTCGGCTGACATTGCGTAATAAATTGCATCGGCGGCAGTTTGGGAACTCAACATTTTTTTACGGTCAACTTTTAAGCTCACATTATCCCAAAATGGGGTATTTATTCCACCGAAATAAAATAAAGTGACCTTAATTCCATACCTTTTTACTTCATCAGCTAAACATTTACTGTAACCCACCATGCCATATTTTGAAGCACAATAAGCAGAAGCCATCGCCATCGAATGTTTACCTAAAATACCCACGACATTACAAATATGTCCTGAGTTTTTATCTTTCATCACATTGGCAGCCACTTGACAAGTATAAAAACTTCCTTTTAAATTTAGATCTAACATTAAATCTAAATCCTCTGGGGTGATTTTATTGTATTGTTTCATCACACCCGCACCCGCAGCATTGACTAAAACATCAATTTGTCCAAACTGACTAACGGTTTTTTCCATTAAGTTTTCGACTTGGGATAAGTCAGTGATATCGGTAGGAACAGTTAATACTAAACCTGATGTCGATAACTGTGATGATAATGTCGATAACCGTTCAGTGTTTCTAGCTGCTAAAACAAGATTAGCCCCTGTGGTGCTGAGTTTTTGTGCTAAAGCTGTACCGATACCACCTGTTGCACCCACAATAACAATGACTTTATTTAGCATAGTTGTTGATATTTCTTGACATTTCGTATTTTAGACCAATTTACTAAGATTTTGGAACGGTTACTGCCAATTTTTTTCGGCTTGTTCAAGTACATAGCTCGAAACGGCATCAATTTCTGGCTCAGATAAACGCTCTTTATAAGCTGACATATTGCCTTTTCCATTGGTAACAATATCGGTTACTGATGAAAGTGTGTCCATTTTAAATTTTTTTAGGTCTTTTAGTTTTAAGGTTTTGCCTCTGCGGATAATATTTCCTCCTTTGGGATGACATCCCGCGCAGTTGATTTCAAATAATTTTGTTGTATTAATTTCATCGGCTAATGAGACATGATTGATATTTAGTAAAAAGATCAGCATCATCACCAAAATAATTTTGATTCGTCTGAGCATTTTATAAATTCCCTCCTAATGGCTGTTGTGTTGGAATTCCTATATGTCTAGGATAGATTTCGGAAGTTTCAGCAATTTTTTTCAGATAAACACAGTGACGAATTCCTTGAGTCAAAGGAGTCTGAAAAGAATGAACTAATGTTATTTCTCCTCCCAATAATTCCACAGCAGTTTTTAAACAATTATTTTCTGCTTCGCTCCATTGACCTCGATAAAGTATTGCCGTTCCACCCACTTTTAAAAAAGGTAAGGCATATTCCGCACAAACACTCGCTTGACTAACGGCTCTAAGTGTTACTAAATCATACTTAGCTCTTTGTTGTTTTTCTCTAGCTATTTCTTCAGAACGACCGATGACAATTTGAGCATTTTCGATTAATAATTGTTCAATAATTTGTCTAACAAAAATCAATTTTTTTCGCGTAGAATCAAGTAATGTCACTTGCCAAGTCGGATAAGCGATCGCAATTGGTAAACCAGGGAAACCCGCACCAGTGCCAATATCAATCACTTTAAGCGATTTTTGTAATAGGTCTAATTTAATTTGAGATAAACCTGATAAAGAATCCCATAAATGTTTTTCCCAAAATTCTGAAGGTTCAGTAATTCGTGTTAAATTGAGTTGAGTATTGCCGAATAAAATCTGTTCATAAAGAGCTTGATAAAGTTGCTGTTGTTTTTGAGATGGCTGCCAATGTAAAGTATTTTGCCAAAGTTTTAAATATAGAGGTATATCTTGAGAAATCATTAAATTGCTTTTAATTCTCCATGATTAATTTTCCAACGACGATCGGCAATTTTAAACAATTCATTGGGATCATGACTGACAATTAGCAAAGTCCAGTGTTTTTTTAGAGATTCTAATAAACTAGATAATTGACGACGCATTGACCAATCTAAACCCGCAGTAGGTTCATCTAGCAATAATAAATTAGGTTGACGAATTAATTGTACTGCTAAAGATAGACGACGTTGTTGACCACCACTGAGATCATGGGGAGAGGTCTTAAGCGGAAGATGTTCTAAACTGACTTCTTTTAGTGCCTCTTTAATCCGTTCTACACCGATTTCTGGATGACCTAAACGTAATTCTTCTAAAAGTGTTTTACCGCAAAAATGACGCTCAGGAAACTGAAAAACTAACCCTCCTAATTGCTGTAAGTCCAAAGAATTTAATTCTTGCTCTCGCCATAAAATATCACCCCTCGTTTTTTCTGCCAAACCTGCTAGAATTTCCAAAAGAGTTGTTTTACCGGAACCTGATGGGCCAATAATCAATCCTAATTCTTGTGGAGCCAATTCTAAATTTATATTTCTTAAGATAGGTTGCACAGTTGCGGGAGGATGGTAAGCAACGTTTCTTAAATAAAGCATTAATGATGAAATATTTTAACTAAACTGACAAACTTATTTTTATTGTGACAGATTTTCAACTTTTTTTGAGGAGAATTGCATGATCCTAAGATTAAACAGACTATTAACCAGAGTTGCGATCGCTAGTTCAGTCACTTTAACCCTTTTAACCAGTGGGATACACTCTAGTTTAGCAGGCGATCCCTTTCGGAACAGTGATCCTCGCAATATTGGAGACAAAACCCAAGCAGCATTCGACCAACTTTTCAAACAAGGAAATTATAAAGCAGCACAAGAATACGCCATCCAAGCGACACAAAGTGAACCCCACGAACCTTTAGCTTATGCGATGCGAGCCTCTTTAGCCTACACTAACAAGGATATGGAAGGCTTCAAAAACTACGCCGACAAAACCATCGAAGTCGCACAAAAACTTAGTGATACCGATCCTTTGCGGGGTAATCTTTATCTAGCCGTTGGTTATTTTTTAGAAGGGGGTTATATTTTCCAAACAGAAGGCCCCGTCTCAGCACTTCCTCGACTCCAAAAAGTCTTTCAATACTTAGAAACAGCAGAAAAAGTAAACCCAGATGATCCCGAATTAAACCTACTAAAAGGATATCTAGAGTTAATGCTTTCGGTCAATCTACCTTTTTCGAGTCCACAACAAGCCATAGAACGTTTAGAGACTTATGCTGCACCCAATTTTTTAGCGTATCGTGGTATTGCTCTAGCCTATCGTGACCTTAAAGAATACGATAAAGCATTACAATTTATTAAAGAAGCTTTACAAGAAACCCCCGATAACCCCGAATTACAGTATTTAACAGGTCAAATCCTACGTTCTAAAGGTCGTAAAGAAAAAAATGTCGATGACTTAAAACAAGCTTTAGATTACTATAATCTGGCTTTTAAAAAAGAAGATCAACTCCCTGAAGTTGTTCTAAAATCTCTACGCTATGAACATCGCAAAGTCCAAACCGAAATTAGTGACTTAGGAGGCACAACACCTCAGCCATAAACTAATATAAAATTACTGGTTAGCGTTTTCCTGTTGCCATTTTTCCCATAAATCGGGACGACGTGCTTGAGTTCTTTGTAATTGTTGTTCAAAGCGCCATCGTTCGATTTCCTGGTGGTTACCAGAACGTAAAACATCAGGCACCGACCATTCCCGAAACACTGGGGGACGTGTATATTGAGGATAATCGAGTAAACCCGTCTCAAAACTTTCCGCTTTCAACGATTCCTCTTTACCAACCGTTCCCCGTAACAAGCGCGTTACTCCATTAATTAGGGTTAAAGCGGGAATTTCGCCACAAGTTAGAACAAAATCGCCTAAAGATACTTCTCTTGTGGCTAGATGCTGCGTTACCCTTTCATCCACCCCTTCATAATGCCCACAAATTAAAATCAGTTGATCATAGTTAGAAGCTAATTCTTTGAGTAGCGGTTGATTTAAAGGTTGACCTTGAGGAGTCATGAGAATAATATCGTGTCTCGGTAACATTGCTCTTGATTCAACCGCAGCAAAAATCGGTTCAGGTTTGAGTAACATCCCCACACCTCCCCCATAGGGTTCATCATCGACTTTTCGATATTTATCAACAACAAAATCTCTAGGATTGATTAAATTAACTTTTGCAATTTCTCTATCTAGTGCCTTTTTGAGTAACCCTGATTGTAGAGGAGAGGTAAAAAAATCGGGGAAAAGAGTAATAACATCAAATATCACAGGCAATCAGCAAGCTCGTTATAGCCTAATTCTATCAGATCTTCATCGTCTCATTAAAACTGATTCCCGAATCGTCAATTGATGCAGTATTATTAAAAAACAATGCGATTTTAGAATAGACACCGTATGAAAAAGTGATGTCATCTGATAAAATAGAAAATTCGTAAAATCCGTTGAAAAACAGGGTAGGTGTAGTGTTTGCAAGAGGTGGACAAAGTTGTCAGGTTAAATGTGATTTGAGTTATTCCTTTCTACAGACTTTTAAAAAGTACAGGAGATCGCATCATTAAAATAGCAAATGTGCTGAAAGCTCCTGAAACAAGGGTCTAAAACATTCTAAAATAATTTTCGTTTCTGCAATTAAACTATGATGCTCCAGTCACAGACCAAAGTACAAGACACTCCTATGCCTCAAGCGACCAAAACAGCTATTTTAGTGATCGGCGGTGCAGAAGATAAAGTACATGGCAAAGAAATCCTACACACCTTTTGGACTCGTTCTGGCGGTTCGGATGCAGTCATCGGGATCATTCCTTCTGCTTCTCGTGAACCTGTGCTGATTGGAGAACGCTATCAGCGCATTTTTGAAGAAATGGGGTCTAAACATATTAAAGTTTTAGATGTCCGCGATCGCTCTCAAGGCGAAGATCCCATCTTTCAAGAATATGTAGAGGAGTGTACGGGAATCTTTTTGACTGGAGGCGACCAACTCAGATTATGTGGTTTACTCGCTGATACTCCTCTGATGGAACGCATTCGCCAACGGGTTCAACTCGGAGAAATCTCCCTCGCGGGAACCAGCGCAGGTGCCGCCGTCATGGGACATCATATGATCGCAGGAGGTAGTAGTGGTGAAGCCCCTAACCGTCCTCTAGTCGATATGGCGATGGGACTCGGCTTAATTCCTGAAGTCATTGTCGATCAACATTTCCATAATCGGAATCGGATGTCACGTCTTTTGAGTGCAATTTCTATTTATCCCGAACGTTTAGGAATTGGGATCGATGAGGACACCTGTGCTATGTTTGAACGAGATGGCATCATTAGAGTGATTGGGAAAGGCACAGTAGCGATCGTTGATGCCCGCGAAATGTCCTATACTAATCTTTCAGAAGTCAGCGTGAATGAGCCATTAAGCTTACATAATCTAAGACTACATCTGCTCTCTCATAGCGATCGCTATCATCTGTATAAGCATCTACCCATTGCCAAAAACGCTTAAAAAACTGTTCACCTTGAACAGTCCATTGGAACAAATACGAGAGACAATATCAAACGGCTTCTTTGTGCTTCCTTTGTTTGTGAAAAACGCAAAATCCTTATGAAGATTCTCAAAACTCAGACCCTGCGAGGGCCCAACTATTGGAGTATTCGACGAAAAAAACTGGTTATCATGCGTCTTGACCTAGAAGATCTAGCTGAGAAGCCCTCCAATGAAATACCAGGGTTTTACGAAGGATTAGTCAAAATTTTACCCAGTTTAGTCGAACATTACTGCTCACCTGGCTATCGAGGTGGATTTTTAGAGCGAGTCAAAGAAGGAACCTACATGGGGCATATCATCGAACACATTGCCCTAGAACTACAAGAATTAGTCGGAATGCCCGTCGGTTTTGGTCGAACTCGTGAAACCTCAACCCCAGGCGTTTATAATGTCGTTTTTGAATACGTCGAAGAACAAGCGGGACGATACGCGGGACGGGCTGCCGTACGGATGTGTCAATCAATTGTCGATACAGGATTTTATTCTAGAGTAGAACTTGAACAAGATTTAGCGGATCTTAAAGATCTAGCCGCCCAATCATCGCTAGGCCCTAGCACAGAAACGATCGTCAAAGAAGCAGAAACCCGTCGCATTCCTTGGACACTGCTGAGTGCAAGAGCGATGGTACAGTTTGGCTATGGTATCTATCAAAAGCGGATTCAAGCCACATTAAGTCAAAATTCGGGAATATTAGCCGTAGAACTCGCCTGTGATAAAGAAGGCACGAAAACCATTCTCGGAGACTCTGGAATCCCCGTCCCCAAAGGTACCGTCATTCAATATCTCGATGAGTTAGAAAGTGCGATCGATGAAGTTGGAGGCTATCCGATTGTCATTAAACCCCTTGATGGCAATCATGGACGCGGCATCACCATTGATATTAACTCCCCAGAACTTGCCGAAGAAGCCTATGATCTGGCTAGTAAAGCCTCAAAAAATCGTAGTGTCATCGTTGAACGTTTTTATCGAGGTAGTGATCATCGGGTTCTAATTGTTAATGGTAAACTAATTGCAGTAGCAGAACGGGTTCCAGCCCATGTGATCGGTGATGGACGCTCAACCATTCAAGAATTGATCGATGAAACCAATAAAGACCCCAACCGAGGCGACGGACACGCGAACATCCTTACTAAAATTGTTGTAGATCGCACCGTTGAAAATATCCTAGAACGTCAAGGATATGAGATCAATAGTATTCCTGGTGATGGTAAAACCGTTTATCTACGAGCAACGGCTAACCTAAGTACAGGGGGAATCGCTATCGATCGCACTGATGAAATTCATCCCGAAAACGTTTGGCTAACTGAACGAGTCGCTAAGATTATTGGGCTAGATATTGCGGGGATCGATGTTGTGACTCCCGATATTACCAAACCCCTGCGAGAAGTTGATGGGGTGATTGTCGAAGTCAATGCTGCCCCTGGTTTTCGGATGCACGTCGCCCCCAGTCGAGGGTTACCGCGCAATGTCGCCGCCCCAGTGATTGATATGTTGTTCCCGAATGGTACACCGTGTCGCATTCCCATCATCACCATTACTGGAACCAACGGCAAAACCACAACAACCCGCCTCACTGCCCATATCTATCGCCAAACAGGTAAAATCGTCGGTTATACGACCACAGATGGCATTTATTTAAGTGAACACTTAGTCGAAAAAGGCGATAACACAGGCCCCTACAGTGCAGGTGTGATCCTCCGAGATCCAACGGTTGAAGTAGCCGTATTAGAATCAGCCAGAGGGGGTATACTCCGTTCTGGATTAGCCTTTGATCAGTGTGATGTCGGAATTGTTTTAAATGTGGCGGCTGATCATTTAGGACTCGGTGACATTGATACTATTGAACAAATGGCTAAGGTTAAAGGTGTTGTCGCTGAAGTCGTTGCCCCCAGTGGTTACGCTGTATTAAATGCCGATGATCCCCTTGTTGCACCAATGGCTGAACGAGTGAAAGGAAAAGTGGCCTATTTCTCGATGCAGTCCAATAACCCCATTATTGAAGCCCATTTACGACGCGGTGGAATTGCAGCCATTTATGAAAATGGTTATCTGTCTATTCTTGAGGGTGAATGGACGCTTCGCATTGAAGAAGCCATTAATATTCCGATGACGATGAAGGGAATGGCACCTTTTATGATCGCGAACGCCCTGGCTGCCTGTTTAGCGGCGTTTGTTCAAGGTGTCGATATCGAGATGATTCGTCAAGGAGTTAGAACATTTGTACCATCTGCTGAGCAAACTCCAGGCAGAATGAATCTTTTTGATCTTGGTTCTTATCATGCTTTAATTGATTATGCTCATAACCCTGCTGGATATGAGGCAGTAAGCGGCTTTGTCAAAAACTGGCCAGGGGAAAAATTAGGCGTAGTTGGTGGGCCTGGCGATCGCAGAGACGAGGATTTGATCACCCTAGGTAAACTATCCGCCCAAATGTTTGATCGTCTTATTATTAAAGAAGACGATGATACCAGAGGCCGACAACGCGGCGAAGTTGCTGACTTAATTGTTCAGGGAATTGTTTCAGAAAATCCCAATGCTTCTTATAAAATTATTTTGAATGAAGTTGAAGCACTAGAAGAAGGATTAAATCAAGTCGCAGAAGGTGGACTGGTTGTTATTTTCCCCGATAGCGTTTCTCGTTCTATTTCTATGATTGAGAAGCGTCAAGGAAAGTAGAAATCACAATCGGGCTTAGTTATTGGGAGTAAGTACAATATAACTAGCCCATTTCATCCTTTAAACCTATGGCAACCCTGATTTTAGAAAACCTTCCCGATGAATTAATTGAACAGATCCAACAACTCGCTCAAAAACACGATCGCTCAATTAACGAACAAGTCATCAATATTCTCAAACAAGCCGTTGAAAAACCGCAAAAACCTCTAAAATTCCTAATTTCTCCTGAAACTGACCCCACTTGGGAAGAAAGACGGAAAGCCACATCAGAAATCTTAGCGGATATTGAACAACGGCGCAAACAACGCCAGATGTATCTTTATTGGTTGGATAGTACAGATTTACTGCGAGAGGATCGAGATAGATGATTCAACCGTTAAGATGTGTTATTGATGCCAGTGTTTCGATCAAGCAATTTATACCAGATCCACTTTCTGACAAAGTTAAACAACTTTTTAGCTATTTAGATCAGCCAGAAACAGCATTTTTTGTTCCCGATCTTTTTTATATTGAATCAACTAACATTATTTGGAAGTATGTTCGCGCTACACCATATGAAGCGACGGAAGCTGTTAGAGATTTAGAAAGGCTTAAATCATTATCCCTACAAGTTGTTTCGACAGTTGACTTGATGGAGGAAGCTTTTCAAATTGCTTTAAATCAGAACATTTCGGCTTATGACGCTGCGTATGTGACTCTCTCTAGCCGTGTGAATGCACCACTTTTGACACAAGATCGAAAACTCTTCAACGCTTTAGCCAGTTCTTCTTATGATGTGCAGTTTTTCGCCGATTTTCCTTTACCGTGATTGAATTACAGAGACTCTTCGCTTCAGTTAAAATAAAAATCTAGGTTAAATTCAAAAAACCTGAGAACTTTAATGACCATTAGACCCCCTGTAGACTTTCAAGACGCATTTGATGTAATTGTTGTAGGTGCTGGCCATTCAGGCTGTGAGGCGGCTTTAGCTTGTGCTAGATTAGGTTGTCGTACCTTGATGTTAACCCTCAACCTTGATAAAATCGCCTGGCAACCCTGTAACCCTGCGGTTGGTGGGCCAGCAAAATCCCAGTTAACCCACGAAGTCGATGCGCTAGGGGGCGAGATCGGGAAAATGGCCGATCGCACTTACTTGCAAAAACGGGTATTAAATAATTCACGGGGCCCTGCGGTGTGGGCATTACGGGCGCAAACGGATAAACGCGAATATGCAGCCGTGATGAAGACTATTGTCGAAAATCAAGAAAATTTGTCTATTCGTGAAGGAATGGTGACAGATTTAGTCTTAGGTCAAAATGATGAAGTAATCGGGATTCAAACCTATTTCGGGACTTGTTTTCAAGCTAAAGCGGTTATTCTGACGACTGGAACCTTCTTACAAGGTAAGATCTGGATTGGTGATAAATCAATGTCAGCAGGACGCGCTGGCGAATTTGCCGCAGTTGGGTTAACTGAAACCCTAAATCAATTGGGGTTTGAGACTGGACGACTGAAAACGGGAACCCCTGCACGAGTCGATAAACGGACTGTCGATTATTCTAGATTAGAACCGCAACCCCCAGATGAGGAAATACGCTGGTTTAGTTTTGATCCCCAAGCGTGGGTTAAACGAGAACAAATGAACTGTTATCTAACTCGCACGACTGCCGAAACGCATCAATTGATTCGAGATAATTTACATTTGTCTCCCATTTATGGCGGTTTTATTGATTCTAAAGGCCCTCGATATTGTCCTTCTATTGAGGATAAAATTGTTAGATTTGCCGATAAAGAAAGCCATCAAATCTTTATTGAACCCGAAGGGCGAGACATTCCTGAACTTTATATCCAAGGGTTTTCGACTGGTTTACCCGAAAAAATTCAACTAGCAATGTTGCATACTTTACCTGGTTTAGAAAAGTGTGTGATGTTACGTGCTGCTTATGCGGTGGAATATGATTTTATTCCAGCGACTCAGTGTTATCCAACCCTGATGACGAAAAAGATTGAGGGGTTATTCTGTGCAGGACAAGTCAACGGGACAACAGGATATGAAGAAGCAGCAGCACAAGGTATTGTAGCGGGGATCAATGCAGCGCGTTTTGCTCGGGGACAAGAGATGATTGTTTTTCCTAGAGAACAAAGCTATTTAGGGACTTTAGTCGATGATCTGTGTACAAAAGATCTGCGTGAACCCTATCGAATGCTCACCAGTCGTTCTGAGTATCGTCTGATGTTACGATCAGATAATGCTGATGAGCGTCTCACTCCATTAGGTAGAGAAATTGGTTTAATTGACGATCGCCGTTGGAATCTTTATCAACAAAAACAAGCGAATATCATTGCTGAGAAAGAGCGTTTGTACGAGACAAGAATTAAAGAACGTGATGAATTAGGTGTTGCGATCGCTAATGATACCCAACAAAAAATCAAAGGAGCGGTTTCTCTTGCTGATCTCCTGCGTCGTCCTGGGTTTCACTATGTTGATCTAGATCGTTATGGTTTAGGTAATCCTAATTTAACCATCAACGAACGAGAAGGCGCGGAAATTGATATTAAATATTCAGGATATCTCAAACGTCAACAAAATCAAATCGAACAAATTAGCCGTCACAGTAATCGTCATTTATCGAGTGAAATTAATTATATGAAAATTGATACTTTGTCAATGGAAGCAAGAGAAAAATTAACAAAAATTAAACCTGCAACCATTGGTCAAGCGTCTCGCATTGGTGGGGTTAACCCTGCCGATATTAATGCGCTATTGGTTTATTTAGAATTAAGATCTCGCTATCAGTCGGTGTAAGAACAAAAGCTATACCTATTGAGCGACAACGAGCCACGAAATCATCTTTTAGAATGCAAACTAATCCTTTATTATCTATGGGTTTGGAGACCAAACCCCTACTTTAGACGAAGATTATGACTAGAAAAATGGCCTTGTGGTTAGTGTGGGTGGGATTTATCGTTTATGCTTTGTTTCTCGCACCACCCCTACACCTAGAGCCAACCCTAACACTATTAAAGAATATTCTGACACTTCAATTGACCCAAGTTAATCCAATTATCGTTTCTCTGTTTTCTCTGGTGGGGATTTGGATCTTTATTTATAGTGGTGTATTGTTCATTGATGGACGGATGCAAAAGATTCCGTTTTGGCCATTTGCGATCGCCTCTCTTGGTTCGGGTGTACTGGGACTGTTGCCATATTTAGCGACTCGTCAATCAAATCAAGAATTTTCGGGACACAAGAATGCTTTGTTGCGTTTCTTGGATTCTCGTCTTTATGGTATTCTGTTGACTTTAAGTGCATTAGTCATTCTGGGATATGGTTTAGCCTTTGGGAATTGGGGTGATTTCGTAGAGCAGTTTTTGGGGGATCGCTTTATCAACGGCATGAGTTTAGCATTAGTGCTATTTTATCTAGTATTTCCGACTGTTGTCGGTGATGATATGGCGCGTCGTCGTTGGGATCAACCCCAAGTCTTCTTAGCAGTTGTTTTCGTTCCGTTACTCGGTTCACTTGCGTATCTTTGCCTACGTCCCCCACTCCTGTCATCAACCAATCGTGAAGAAATATTAATGGCTAATGGGTAAAAAAGATCTTTAGCTTGAAAGAAGATTTAGAATATTTGTTTCAGATACAGGTAAAGAAAACTTAAATGTACTGCCTTTACCTAACTCACTTTCAACAGTTAGATGACCATTTTGTAATTCTACCAAACGACGAGCGATCGATAAACCGATTCCACTTCCTCCAGAATAGCGAGAACGGGAACGATCGGCACGCCAAAACTTTTCAAACACATAGGGTAAATCTTCTTGAGCAATACCAATACCTGTATCAATGACTGCGATCCAAACTTCTTGTTTTTCGCGCCAAGCTTTCAAGGTAATGGTTCCATGTTCAGTGTATTGTAAAGCATTTCCTAATAAATTGACTAAAACCTGTTCAGTTCGGTCAACATCGGCTAACACAAGCGGTAAATCAACAGGACAGTCTAACTGTAAAACGGGGCCATCTTCTAAAAGTTGATCGGCAAATTTTTCGACTAAAGAATTAAGAATTGGTTTTAAATCAATAGATTGTAAATTAATCGATAGATATCCAGCCTCAGACTTCGATAATTCCTGTAAATCGTAGGTTAATCGTTCTAAACGTCTTGTTTCTGCAACTAAACGCCCATAAAGTTCGGGAGTGGCTTCAATTGAACCATCGGCTAATTCTTCTAAATAGCCTCTGACTACGGTTAAAGGGGTTCTGAGTTCGTGGGTTAAATCACCAATTAAGTCCCGTCGTTTTTTCTCCACATTTTCTAAACTTTTTGCCATGTAATTAAAACTAGACGCTAATTGATTAAACTCAGGAATATCACTACTTGCCATCCGTTGATGTAAATTACCTGCGGCGAATTCATGAGTAATATCTTGCATCGCTTTAAATTGTTTCATCGCTTGACGAGAGGCTAAATAACTCAAAAATCCTGCGGTACTTCCCCCAACAACACAAGCTAAAATTGCGCTACTATCCCAAGCGGTTTCAAAACCTCTAATTAAATAAGTTCTAGCAGAACGAACCGTATAAAAACCCTGTCTTTCTAATTGTTCTAGACGCAAAACAAACATTTTAGGAGAAGATAATTTAGCCATCGCTACAAAACTAATTAATCCCACCAGCATCACGAACAAGTGAGAAAAAAAGAAGCGAGTTCCTAAACTAAATTTTGGCATAGAAATATTAAATCATTTCATCTTCAAATTTATAACCCATACCCACCACTGTTTTGATATAAAACGGATGAGACGCATCAGGTTCAATTTTTTTGCGTAAACGTCGAATATGAGTATCAACCACTCGATCATCCCCAAAAAAGTCATTTCCCCACAATTGATCGATCAGTTGTGCGCGACTCCAAACCCGACTCGGATAACTGACAAAGGTGGCTAATAACTTAAATTCTAACGTAGTTAATTCTAGGATTTCGGAGGTTTGTTCATCCAAATGACGAATTGCAGTATGTTGATCTAAATCTACGGTAAAATGACGAGTTCGATAGATTTGATTTGTTGTACCGCCATGTCGTAAACTCCGACGTAGTAATGCTCTAACTCTAGCCACTAATTCTCTAGGACTAAAGGGTTTAACCAGATAATCATCCGCACCCGTTGATAAACCAATAATCCGATCAATTTCTTCCCCTTTCGCAGTCAACATCAGAATATAAGGATCTTTGATGTTTGATTTTTGTCGAATGCGAGTACAAACCTCTAACCCATCAAGTTCAGGTAACATTAAATCTAAAATAATCACATCGCTTTGATGCTGAGTGAATAAATCTAACCCTTGTAAACCCGTTTGAGCAATAATACAAGAAAAGTTTTCGCGTTCTAGGGTTTCTCGAATGAGTTGCGCGATCGCTGGCTCATCTTCTACGATCAAAACATTCATCGTTTTTACTGAACATTCATAAATTCTAGATATGCGTTGCTGAGTTCTTTCACCGCTAATTCTAAAAATTGCTGACCGTGTTCGGGTGTTGCTAAAGCAGGATTCGATCCCATTCTACCATCGATATAGTTACGACGAAAATCAGCCGCCCCATAAATCGGATGACCTGATGCAACTGTTTCACCTAGAGGATAATGTTTAATTGCTTCGGGATAGATATATTGAGTTAGTGCGACTTCAGAAGGGGTAGCATGAGAACCTTCTTGATCTCCATAAAGTTCTTTAGCGAGTTGATACACCGAACGACACATAAACCAGTTTGCTAACTGACACCGCACGTCTATATTACAATTAGCTAAATGATCATAGGTTTCGGAAAAAGCAGCTTTGACAGTTGCCATATTTCCCCCATGACCATTAATGAAAAAAAATCGCTCAAAACCCGCTTTCGCAAGACAGGTAATATATTCAGTAATCACCAAAATTAGGGTACTGGGTCGCAAACTCATTGAACCAGGAAAAGCGGTATGATGTAAAGCCATTCCTACATTAATCGTTGGCCCGACTAATGCTTGTGTTACTTCTCCGACACCTTTAGCCACTGCTTCCGCACAAATAGCATCCGTACCTATTAACCCAGTTGGCCCATGTTGTTCGGTTGAGCCAATGGGTATAATAATTCCTTTAGACTGTTCTAAGTAGGATTCGACTTCTGTCCAAGTGCTTAAATGTAACAACATTATTGCTTTGAGCGATCACCCTCATAATCGATGTAACTTTGAGTGGAGACAATAGACCCACTATAACAAACATTCTTAGACAAAAGATTGAATCGATAAATCCTTGAGCGTGATGCTATGGCTGAGTTTTTGTTTTGTTGCAATAAAGTTAATCACTGTCTCGCAAGTAACTGCGACTGTCAACATCACCAAATTTCTCGCGCTTGGATAGTCACAAATATCATCGTTAATATCCGATGGTACTCGATAACTTTCATTCCAGATGATTTCAGCATAATCACTCGATAAACCCGTATGAAGACAAGAAATCGATTTACGTTCGCAGTGATCTTTCACGATTCCTCTAGCTACACTATTATCAAAGGCATCGATCACTAAATTTCCCTTTAATAAAGAGGTAACACTTTCGAGGGTTAATTGATCGGTCACTGCAACAATTTTTACCCCAACTGCACGATACAAATAATTTGCGAGAATTTTTGCTTTAAAAGCTCCCACATCCGAACGATAATAAGGTTGAGTCGATAGGTTACGTTCTTCGATGCGATCGTAATCAATCACTTTTAACTGACTAAATCCCGAGCGTGCTAAGTTTTCAGTAATATTAGCACCCAAAGCACCCGCACCACAGATCGCGATCGGATACTTTTCTAATTTTTTCATCAGTTCATTTGTACGATACAGTTGTTCATGAAAGAAAATAGTCATATTCGTTTTTTATTAAATAAAATATAAATGAAATGTAGGGGTTTGGTCTCCAAACCCAACAGACTATAGATTAACGGTGTTCGATGACACCGACTAAAGATTGTAAGTCAAAATCTCGATCTTTTCCGCTTAGACAGATACCCGAACTAACAACAGTGAGATCATTTTTAGCAATAGCACTGATCTGATGTTCACCATCAGACGTTATCCAGTTTACTGTCCAATAATCTCCCCTATCTTGGAATTCTTGTAAGTCGCCACCTCCAAGTTTAAGAGCATTTTTCAAACGTTTTTCATCACTGTATATCGCAAAACCATCCGTTTTTTGAGCCACTAAGTCATAAAGTGTTTTGATTTCTGGTGTCATTCCTTTAAGCTTTAATTCTTGCACTGGTACTAATTGTTTTAGAGAAGATTTGAGTTGATCAATAATTTTAAAATCACCTCTGCGATCGACTTCTTCAAACCACCAAGTATCACCATCAAATCGAGCAATAATCTGCTCAAACCGTCCACCTTCTATAACGAGATGAACAGGAACAGGTTTAACTTTTCCTAAACGTTGTTTAACATCTGCTTCACTAACAGGATAAGCTAACCAAGTTTTACCCGAAAGACGATAAGCTAACCGTAAACGAAATGAGGGAAAATAATTCAAATACTCTGAAATTTGCCATAAATCAGCTTGCTCTACCAGTTGGGCTATTTTCTCATTTTCAGCTTGAAAAATGCCCCATCCTTCAAAATTTTGGGGTTTGGGAACAAAATTATAAATCATACCAGATACTTTGGTTTTGACTTTTCCTCCCTTGACGCAAGGTGCAAAAAATCGCGTTGCTCGCAGTTGATTTTCTTGCGCGGCAATTTGTTCTAAAAGTTGACGGATTTTGGACATGGTAAAATTAAAATGAATAAAATTTTAAGTTTTTGTGAGATGCCTAAGTATGACCTTTATCATAATGTTGTCAGAGCAGCTTTAATCAAAGATGGCTGGATTATTACCGATGATCCGTTTATAATTGAATTTAAAGGATTACGTTTATATGCAGACTTGGGTGCAGAAAGACTTTTTACGGCGACCAAAGAGCAGCAAAAAATTGTTGTTGAGATCAAAGTTTTTAATAGTCTTTCACTGATTACAGAATTACAAAAAGCAGTAGGTCAGTATAATATATATCGAGTCTTCATACAGCGTATTCATCCTGAGAGAAAGTTATACTTAGCAATTGCTAATGATATTTATTTAGATTTTTTTCAAAGACCTGCTATTCAAGAAATTATTTTAGATCAAAAAATTAATTTATTGGTTTTTGACCCAAATTTAGAGGAGATTATTCAATGGATAAGTTAAATACCTATCGGAAAGTTATTGAAAAGGTTCTTAATAAACATCAAGCTTATCAACCTAGTCACGGACAGATTGAAGCATTGGCAATATGTGATACAAAAAATGATAATTATCTTTTGATGGATCTTGGATGGGATAACACAGGACGTGTTCATGCTGTTGTTTTTCATTTAAGAATTCTAAATGATAAAATTTGGGTAGAATGGGATGGTTTAGAAACTGGAATCACTCAAGAGTTATTAGATTTAGGAATTAACAAAGAAGATATTGTTTTAGGGTTTTATCGTCCTGAAAGACGCGCTTTAACAGAATTTGCAATTAATTAGTCGGTTTTATAAAGAAGGGTTTGGCAACCAAACCCCTACAATTTATTCTATTTTTACTTATCTTTCCGTACTGGTAAAGGTAACTCCATAATTTCCATCAACAACTCTAAACGAGAGGGACGAGATAATAAAGGAACCAAGTTCGGTAAAGAGTAGTAGTCACCCGCAAACGTGAAGGTTTCGACAGGTAAATGTTCTTGTTTTAATTGTCGTTCTACCCAATCAAAATTAGTATCAACTCGAATAATTACAACATTAGGCATGACCCCAAATTCACGGGAGTAAGTTTTGTATACTTCTGTGAAGTAGGGTGCTGCATTTTCCCCTTCATCGGTTACAAGAATGATTTGATCAACGATTTGTTTTTTGCGTCGCATCATTTCTAATGCAGTACCGATACTCGTACCCCCACCCGCATTGATATTTTGAAAAGCTTTTTCCCAGTCGGATAATTCTTTTCCTATCGTAGTCACAGGATAAGGAATCGTATCAAACGCATAGACAAATAATTCTGCTTCCGTAATCCCCGAGATCAACGCTGCTACCTGTTTACCCGCTTCGATCGCTTGTTGCATTGAACCCGATTTATCGACCAATAAAGCAGTTGCACGAGTAATTGTACCCCGTTTTTTGACCTGTTCATTAGTCACTTGTTCGAGTCTGGCAACTGTTTCGCTATCCAACTCAACAACATCGGATGCAACTTTCGCTTTGAATGCAGAGACTCGGTTACTTTTTTTCGCTTCTTCTAGCTTACTATCAATGAGTTGTTTCACTTCAGGGTGATCCATTGCACCTTTAGTTTTGAGTGACTTCAGGTTATTGATCACCTCTTGCGGTGTCATACTATTGATTAAAGCAACCAGTACCGTCGGGGTAATTTGTTTAACTGCACCGACTGCAACCGTATAAGGAATGTCGTATTCTACAATCATTCTCGCTTGATCTGTGGCGGTTTCTGCTTTCGCTAACTGTTTTAGTGCAGCTAAAGGAGAACCTTCGGGGGGTTGTTCATGAAACAAGATCGCGTTGGCACGTTCCGAGGGTTTAATGTGCAGTGAAGCGTATAAATGTTTCATTGCATTTTTGGCCCGTAGTACGGCACGATCAAACTGAGTCGGATTTTTTTCTCGTACTTTCAGATAACGAGTGACCGCAGTTTTAGCAGAACGAGGTAATTTACCTAGTGTTTGTTTCATGAAGTCTACCACACGAGCCACTTGATAGGGTGGAAACTCTTGTAGCATCATAAAACCTGCGTCACGGTGTTCGGTAAGGGAACTGGTTAACAAGTAGCTAACAAAGACCTCTTTGTGATCTCGAACATCCCCATTGTGTTGATACCAAATTGCTAAGTGTCCGTAGAATATTGGATCAAGTTCAATAATTAAATCGTGAATTTCTTTTACTTGCTCAAGCTTACGGTGAGGAGTCGTTAACAAGCTGTTGAGCATTTCCAAACGTAAGTCACGTTCTGCGGTATTCAAATTAGTAACCTCCATAGTACCGCACAAGTTAGGGAAGCACCCGCTATTAAGGTTCGGGACTGCCGCGTACTACTCCATACGCACCTATGTTTTTTTGGTAGAGTATGTAAGCTTCCCCTGTCAGGTTGCGGAATAAACAATATTTTTTAAAATCATTTCATGTAAGTTAAGAAAGCTGTTGTTTCATACACAGGATTTGAACCTGCTACCAGTCGATTATAAGACGAATGCTCTACCGTTTAGGAGCTAGTATGTAAGCTTTCTTGGTTTGGACACGAAATGATGGTTTAACCACGTCGCACAAGTTCAAAAAGCTGGTTTATACAGATTCAGTTTTTCAAGCTGATTCTCGTTGCAAGAGATAAGTATGTAAGCTTTTTCGGTTAGGGTGCGATGTGAGATGATTTTTTGAATTTCGCACAAGTTCGATTAGCTGTTATTATCCACTGCATTACCGCTCTGCTACAATCCCTAACGGGATCGATGGGATTTGAACCCACGATCGATGGTATGTATGCTAATCAGGTTGGGGTGCGAAGAATCAAGCTTTAGATGCGAGATAGTTTAGCTTGAATCAGCTTAATTTCCCGTTTGCTACACTGTCTTTTATGTGCTGCATAAACTTGTTTTTTATATTCATCATGTGCAACCTTAGCAGTCATAGGAACCTTTAAAACAACATCTGTTACTAATAAATATCGTGTGAAATCCTTTTTTAACCGTAAACGGCTTCGGGTCGGATGATAAAATCACCACTAGGACGACGATCGACTACATATGTATTCAACTGATCGCTTTCTACTTCGAGATGTCTGGCGAGTTGTTCTTTGATCATGCGATCGCTCATATTCCCAGCAACATTGACCTGTGTTTCATTCACATCAAAAGAACGACCTTCAAAACGTACATGAATCATCGCTCATCACCTCCAGATTTTAAGATAATTAAAGGGTTTCCACCTCGTGTAAGTCAGAACAGCTAGTTACTTTTAATCTCCAAGTCAAGCGGAGACTGTAGGACTCGAACCTACTTCGGGGTTAACCGAATAACCAGTAGTATGTAAGCTTGATCGAGTTAGGACACGCCGTAGAAACTGGATTAGAGGTTTGTTTTCCTCATGTCTTATAACATACTACGAAGACTACAAGTGTGTCAATAGCATACTACAAAAAAATTTATTCAATAATATGGTATAATTGTACTTAAGTGCATCAACAACGATCGCTATTTCTCGCTCGTTCGCTACACCCCCTAAATAAATTTCCTCTACAAACCACTTTAAGCAGTCTGTAACCCATTTGTGTTAGAATTTTTGAGGATTTTGTCTTTGATAAAGCAGATAACGAATATCAGCCAATTTATAGGAAACTCTATGACCAATAATTACGGTGCAGAACAGATACAAGTCCTTGAAGGATTAGACCCCGTTCGTAAGCGTCCTGGGATGTATATCGGGACGACGGGGCCGAGAGGACTGCATCACCTCGTCTATGAAGTCGTTGATAACGCAATTGATGAAGCATTAGCGGGATATTGTGACCACATCGAAGTCGATATCAATGCTGATGGTTCTGTCACTGTAACCGATAACGGGCGCGGGATTCCCACCGATATTCACCCCACTACTGGAAAATCTGCCTTAGAAACCGTGTTAACCGTTCTCCACGCTGGCGGTAAATTTGGCGGTGATAGTGGATATAAAGTATCTGGAGGACTTCACGGGGTAGGGATTTCTGTCGTTAACGCTTTGTCTGAATGGGTAGAAGTAACGGTATGGCGAGATAAAAAGGTTCATACCCAACGCTTTGAAAGAGGAGTACCCATCGGTGAACTACAGTCGAAACCTGATAAGGAAACTCGTACAGGAACAAGAGTATCTTTTCTACCCGATACTCAAATTTTTACAGGTGGTATTGAATTCGACTACAGTACTCTTGCAGGAAGACTCAGAGAACTAGCTTATCTTAATGCAAGTGTTAAGATTACCTTTACTGATAACCGACAAGAAGAACCTCATGAAGAAATTTATTTCTATGAAGGAGGAATTCGTCAGTATGTCGAATATATGTGTCGAGAAAAAGAAGCACTACACAAAGACATTATATATGTATCAGGAGAGCGCAACGGAATTCAGATCGAAGTCGCCCTACAGTGGTGTATTGATGCGTACAGTGATAATTTATTAGGGTTTGCCAATAATATCCGTACCATTGACGGAGGAACCCACCTAGAAGGATTAAAAGCCGTTTTGACTCGTACTTTTAATAACTTAGCCCGCAAACGCAACAAAATAAAAGAAAATGAGCCAAATCTAAGCGGAGAGAATATTAGAGAAGGGTTAACGGGGGTGATTTCCGTCAAAGTACCCGAACCTGAATTTGAGGGACAAACCAAAACTAAACTCGGCAATACAGAAGTCAGAGGACTTGTTGATTCAATGGTTGGGGAAAAACTCAACGAATTCTTAGAATTTAACCTCCCCATCGGTGACTCAATTCTTGAAAAAGCCATCCAAGCATTCAAAGCAGCAGAAGCAGCAAGACGCGCTAGAGATTTAGTTCGCAGAAAATCAGTTCTAGAATCATCACCTCTACCTGGAAAATTAGCTGATTGTAGTTCCAGAGATCCCAGAGAATCCGAAATCTACCTCGTAGAAGGCGATTCGGCGGGCGGTTCGGCCAAGCAAGGACGTGACAGAAGATTCCAAGCGATTCTTCCATTAAGAGGAAAAATCCTTAATATTGAGAAGACAGATGATGCAAAAATCTACAAAAATAACGAAGTACAATCTTTAATTACTGCTCTTGGATTAGGGATTAAAGGTGAAGAATTTGACCCCTCTCAATTACGATATCACCGCATCGTGATTATGAGTGTGGCAGGTGATGAACCAACTCTAGTAATGGATGATACGGGAAAAACCGAATTTGTAGAAATTGGGAAGTTTATTGATGATTGTGTTGAAGGAAAGCGATCAACTGAACGTTATCAAGTGATATCCTTTGATCCAATTACTCATGTTACCCGTTTCCGTCCTCTAAAAGCGGTGATTCGTCACAGTCACGAAGAACCGATGTATAAAGTGACAACCCGTTATAATCGTTCTGTAAAGGTAACATCTTCTCATAGTGTTTTCGTCTATGAAAATGGAGAAGTGAAGCTGAAAAAAGGAAATGAGATTAAAGAGGGTGATTTATTAGTTGCTTCTCGTCGTTTACCTCGTCCTAGTGAAAATCCCACCAGAATTGATTTACTGAAAACACTCTATCAAGCGGGACTAACGGATGCTTTGTATCTCCAAGGTGAAGAAGTTAGACAGATAGCGAGTCAACGAGTTTTAGCCAGAATTGAACGTCCTGAATTATACAATGAGTCACGGGTTCAATTAGAACAAGATAGCTGGAAAACCTTAATTAATCAGCGTCAAACCTCTGGTATTACTCAAAAACAAGTGGCTACCGTGTGTGGAGTCAAACAACCCATTACTATTAGTCATTGGGAAAGAGGAATCAACCGCCCAACGTTACCTCATTTTCTCAGATATTTAGATGCGATCGGTGGGAATGAAAATATTGTTTATGAAACCATTCCATCGAAACTAGATGAATATCTTGCTCAAGATGATAGCAGTAAAAATGCTCGTTGGCGTGAAGTTAGTGCTTACAAACCTGTGAGTTATTTTACTCCTAGTGAATTAGCACAAATGGGAGAAGATGTCAAGATTGTTCCTCAAGCACACACCGAAAAAGCATTTAACCGTTATCTAGATATTACATCTGAGTTAATGTGGTTTTTAGGGTGGTATGTTGCAGAAGGAACACTGAGTCAACATCAAGTCAGTTTAAATATAGGTCACAAAGATCAAGTATTTATTCGAGAGTTGATTTCTGTCATTGAAACAGTATTTGGAGAAATCCCGCGACTGTATCAAGATCCAGATAGCAAAGCGATTAAACTCTATTTTCATAGTGTAGCGGCTGCCAGATTACTAAAAGCTTGGGGTGTAGCAAAAGTAGCACACGAAAAACAGTTACCTGATCTTGTCTTCAGTTTACCCGAACCTCTACAATTCAAGTTTTTAGAGGGATATTTCCTTGGAGATGGTACAACTGGGGATCATCATCTATCTTTTACAACCAACTCCAAAAAACTTAAAGATGGATTACTCTATCTTTTTGGACAGTTAGGAATTATTGCAGGAACAACAGAACATCAACCCTTTAGTAATGCAACAATTCAAACTCGTCACCCCTATTATACGATCGCAATTTGTGGCAAAGAACAAATAGAGTTCTGTCGTTCGATTTGGCAACGTCATCAAAATGGCGTCAAATTAGAAGAACATCTACAAAATCTCGGTCATAAATCTCAAGACTATGTATGGATTAGTGATGATTTAATGGGACTGAAAGTAATCACTAATCAAGAAATAGATCTAGTTGGTGATTATGTTTATGACTTTTCTGTAGAAGGAGATGAAAACTTTATCTGTGGTGTTGGTGGAGTAGCACTACATAATACTGACGCTGATGTAGATGGCTCTCATATCAGAACTCTGTTACTCACCTTTTTCTATCGTTATCAACGTGAATTAGTGGATCAAGGTTACATTTATATTGCTTGTCCTCCACTCTATAAATTAGAACGAGGAAAGAATCATTATTATTGTTACAGTGAGCGAGAATTGCAACAAAAAATAGCTGAATTTCCCGCTAATGCTAACTATACGATTCAACGGTTTAAAGGGTTAGGTGAAATGATGCCCGAACAACTTTGGGATACAACCATGAACCCAGAAACTAGAACGATGAAACGAGTCGAGATCGAAGACGCAGCCAAAGCAGAAGAGTTATTTACAATTCTCATGGGCGATCGTGTTGCCCCTCGTCGAGAATTCATCGAAACACACGGAGCGAGAATGAATTTGACTGATCTTGATATCTAAGTGTGTCATTTTGTCAAGTAAGCTATGGAATTAGGTAGGGGTGCGGAATGCACTGCACGCCGTTTCACGGGATTTTAAATCCCGTAAGCGGTGCAGTTTGGTTACCAAACCCTTACATCTGTAAATGTTGCATGATGATTGAGTAGATATCTGTCGCTTTAATCGCTGTGGATTGAAGAAATTCTTGTTGTGTAATACAAATCGGCCAGTCTTCAGAAAAAGAACTAACACAACCATGAGAACCTTTGACTAAAGAAGCATCTAAAGGAATCACATCCATCAAAGTCCGAAAACCAAGCCGTTTTTTAGCTAGAATAGTCCCAATTTTGAGTTTAGGAAAACTGATCTGAGGATCGAGTAAAAGTTCAACAGGATCGTAACCTGGTTTACGGTGGATATCGACGGTTCGGGCAAAATCTGGGGCTTTTGTATCATCTAACCAGTAATAATAAGTAAACCACGCATCGTCTTGAGCGATCGCGACTAATTCTCCAGAACGAGGATGATCTAAACCATAAGTTTTTTTACTTGATTCATCTAAGACTTGTGCTACACCTTGAGCATTTAAGAGCAAATCATAAACTTTCGGGATATAATCTGGATCATTAATATAGATGTGAGCAATTTGGTGATCTGCAACAGCAAAAGCGATACTTGCACCTGCATCTAGATATTCTCTCCCTAACTCCTGACGCACTTTAAGTAAGCCATTTTCCCGTAACAGACGATTTAGATGAATGGGTTGAGAAACAGACGTAATACCATATTCAGAGAGGACAATTACCTGAGTATTACGCTGTTCATAAAAATGAATAATATCCAAACAAAGAGACTCAATATCTGCTAAATCTTGTTGTATTTGCTCTAAATCAGTGCCATAGCGTTGTAAACAGTAATCGAGGTGAGGTAAATAAACTAAGGTTAAAGTAGGGCTGTAACGCTGCTCGATCCATTTAGCAGAATCCGCAATCCACTGACTTGATTTAATAGAGGTATTCGGGCCCCAAAAATTAAATAGCGGAAATTGACCAAGTTCATCTTGAATCTGCGATCGTACTTCAGTCGGTTGAGTATAAATATCAGGAAGTTTTCGACCATCGGCGGGATACATCGGGCGTGGCGTAATCGCATAATCCACCGAAGAGTACATATTATACCACCAAAAAAGATTAGCGCAGGTAAATGTCGGATCAATCGATTTTGCCATTTCCCAAATCTTAGGAGACTGGATCAATTTATTAGACTGTCGCCAAAATTTGACTTCACATTCATCGCGAAAATACCATCCGTTACCGACTATTCCATGTTCATTCGGCAATTTTCCCGTGAGATAAGTCGCTTGTACTGAACAAGTCACGGCGGGTAAAATCGGTTCAATTGTTGCCACTTGTCCGCGAGATGCCCAACGAGACAGTAACGGCATCTGTTCTAGCAAACTAGAGGTTAATCCAACTACATTAAGAACAACAGTTTTTTGCATATTATCGCTCAACACTTTGTAACGCAAATTTTTTCGTTTCCCCGATTTCTGACATTTTCTGTAAAACCCAACGATATTCCCGTTCAATAGAAGTAAATAAATCTAGCTTCATTGGTGCGGGTAAAACATCCCAAGTATAGGTTTCAATTTCTAAATGACAACAAGTCGAAAAAGTTTCTAAAAGTTGTAAAACTTGAACAATATGATCTTGAGTGGATTGTAAAAGTTGATAGTTTTCGATAAAAATAGGAACATGGAAGTGAGTACGCCATTCACAGGCAGGGGATCGCTCCAATTCTAAAAGGGCAACTATTAGATCTGGATAGTGATGTAGGGTGCCATCCTCCCATTGTTCGATCACTTGGTGTAAATAAGTCGATTCAGCAAAGGGGCGTAACCGTTCGTGAATTTGATGGCGATCGCTCTTTGTTAAATCTACCTTGACTGCTGCACTAAGTTGGATTTTACCGATGTTAATTCCATGAGATTGAAACCGACGAAAAACTGTAGCAGGATCTTCATATTCAACCGCAAAGTGACAGGTATCGTAACAGATCCTAATATGTTTTCGCAGCAGATCTTCGGCTTTTGAAAGAGTAATTCCTCGATTGAAGGCTAGATATTTCCTACCAATTGGCCATAACCAATCTTTAAAGAAATTAATAACTTCTGTCCCATTTTCGATTAATCCATCGGGTTCGGGTTCTAAATCTAAATGTAATATTTTTCCCGTGTCCTGCTCAATATCGTTCATTTGTGCCGTTAATTGAGCCAAATGGAGGGAACTAGCAGTCAGGAGCTTTCCGAGGGCTACTTGATTGTCTTGCCACCAAGGTTTATAAGACAAAGGTAAAGTCGAGATACTCCCCTCAATTCCTTTTGGTAATAGAACAGAGAGAATTTTAAGTAAGCGTTGGGTATAATTCAAACGATCTTGCTCAATCCAATCGGGAGCATAAACCCGATCTTTGATGATAGAGTGATGGAAATTGCCATAGGGAAAACCATTAAGGGTAAAAACATATAAGTCTTGCTCGGCTAACCAAAACTTAAATCGTTCTAAGTTCTGTTGGGCCAAAAGTTCCCGCGCTGCAAGATCCGAAAGTCTTAAACCAACACCAAACGGCGCATTAGGAGAAAGTCGCGCTTTAAGAGATGGTAGATACTGCTTTAAATTAGCGTAGACTTGTGGCCAAGTTTCACCCGAATGAACATTAGTACAGTAGGTTAAGTGATGATTGCGATCGTTGTTAATTTTCATAATAAAGTAGATTAATTGTGAGTTTGTTGACTGATTGTCTATTGGCGATCAATTTCTGAGGCTTCCTGTAAAAGAGCGATCGCTTGTTGGTACAGAGCAATATCAACCTCATGGATCTCGATTCCCTTGCCAATTTTCTCCAGCACAGTAATCGTTAACTCTCCTCCTAAATGCTCACGAAATTGTGCCAATCCCTGAAAAAGACAGGTAGCAGGATTTAGATCATGATTGATTAATTCTGGTACAAATAAACTAAAGCCAATGTTGTGAAGTGTCTTTAGGATTTGTTGCCATTGGGAATAGGAAAGCCAACCAGCAAGATAAGAATAGGTACTATCTAGCGCAATACCAATAGCAACCGCTTCTCCATGACGCAACCGATAATCGGTCAAATGTTCTAGGCGATGGGCTGCCCAATGACCAAAATCGAGAGGACGCGAGGAACCTGCTTCAAAAGGATCGCCGCTATTCGCAATGTGTTCTAAATGAAGTTGAGCGCAACGATAGATAATCTGCTGCATCACTTTTTTGTCTCGGTTCACAATTGCGTCGGTATTAGTACAAATATATTTAAAAAAATCAGCATCTTTAATTAAAGCGACTTTAACCGCCTCAGCAACACCCGATCGCCAATCTCGCTCATCTAGAGTCGTCAGGAAATGAAAGTCATTGATCACCGCATAGGGAGGGGCAAACGTTCCTAAGAAATTCTTTTTCCCAAAAGCATTAATTCCATTTTTGACCCCAATCCCTGAATCATCTTGTCCTAAAACAGTAGTAGGGATACGAATTAAGCGAATTCCTCGATGGGCGGTTGCGGCGGCATATCCCACCATGTCGAGCATTGCACCCCCACCGATCGCTAAAATATAAGAATGACGACACAATTGAACCCGATCAATGAGAGCATGAAGATTTATAACCGATTTAGGTTCATTTTTGGCGACTTCTCCTCCAGTAACGACGAGAGGAAAGGTACATAAATGGATCGAATCATTGTACCAGTCAGCGTAAAGTTGAATGTTTTCGAGTAATTTCGGATGATGGCGCACTACTCCAGAATCAACAATAGCGATCGCTTTACGAGGAGATAATCTACCATCTGCCGCCACTACTTGAGCGAGTAGAGGATTATCTAAATTGAATAAATGTTCTGTAAAATGAACGTTGTAGTGAAAAGTGATGGGGACTTGTTGCTTAATTATCGGAAATGATAAAGAGGCTTGACTGGTTTGCTCAATACTAATGGTCATAATTCATTAAGTGACTGAAAATAAACGGGCTAAAGCTAAAGAAAGTGGGAGTAAGCTAAGTATCACAAGACCTAGTAATACATCTGTAAAACCTGCTCCCAAGGTCGCATCTAATAAAATCAGAGAAATTACGCCTATTTTGACCGCATGACGGATGATGTCTGGTTGAGGATTGACTGTCGCTTTATACCAGGCGGGGAACACTCGTATCGCTAACAAAATCCAAAAGGGTAAAGCCGCTAGAAAAGTATAGTTAGGTGTCCAAGACAGGAAAATAAAGCTCATTAGAACAATTCCTAAGAGGAAAAGAGCAATAACCCCCGTCTTAGATTTCCCACCTGTTACCTCACCGCGACTGATAGCAGTTACAGCAGCAATATAAATGATGGGAATTAATGCAAGATACCAGCGTTGGCTAACCAGAAGCGGAACTGCACTAACGCCTAACAACAAATTACAACCCCGACAAAGCCCCATGTTCAAAGGCCCTAGTAAAAAATGGTGTTTACTAAAGCGATCGTAAATTAAAGCCAAAACCGCAATTGATAGAGCTAAAATTAGGCTGAGTCGAGAAACTTGGGCGGCGGCTAAAACTCCGATTCCTAAAAGCAGACTACCGAGAAAAGTTGCTGTTGATCGAGAAATGCGATCGCTTGGGATTGGTCGTTCGGGACGTTCAATCTTGTCGAGTTGGGCATCGCAGACATCATTAAAGACTACCCCACCCCCATAAAGTCCTGTCGTTGCCAGCAGTAACCAAGCTAAATTAGAATGAGCGAGAACGACACCTGATACTGTATAACCTGCGAGAATATCAGCCCATGCTGTGACAATATTGGCAGGGCGCATCAATTGTAAACAGGCTAACAGGTAATCTGGGAGTTTAAAGGATCGTTTTTGAGTTGAGATTTGCATGAGTTTCTTTTTGGCAATTACAGGTTTTATAGAGGTGTAGTGTTTCTACTCAATCAAAACGGGATGGCGTGGGGTTTCTGTAACAGGTTTCTGTCCTCGCAAGACTGAGTTACCGCTAAATAGCTGTCTTTGATCGACAGGTGGGGGGGTTAACCAGTCGGTTTCCTTCATCTGTCCACTTTGGCTGTATGCGGCTAGAGCATTTTCATAACAAACCGCTTGTACTGTAGTTCGAGGGATACCGCGTTCTAACATTAATTGCGCCGTTTTCGGAACAGCAAGGGGATCGCTAATACCCCAGTCAGCACTGCTATCGACAATAATGCGATCGCTTCCATATTGGCGCACGATCTCAACCATTCGTGCATTGCCCATTTTGGTATTAGGATAAATGGTAAAAGCTGTCCAAAATCCTCGATCTAAAACTTCTTTAACCGTTTCTTCGTTGTTGTGGTCGATAATAACCTGTGTTGGTTTTAGACCATGTTCGAGACAAACATCCATGCTGCGACTGGTACCTGCTTTCTTGTCGCGGTGTGGGGTATGAACTAATACTAAAAGATCCATCTCTTTAGCGAGTTCTAGTTGCAAGCGAAAATATTTATCTTCAGCAGGGGTCATGTCATCATAACCAATTTCTCCGATCGCCACCACTCCATCTTTACAGACATAGAGGGGTAACAGTTCCATGACGGCTTCTGCTAAGGCTTCATTATTTGCTTCTTTTGAGTTTAAGCCGATGGTACAGTAATGACGGATGCCAAACTGTCCAGCACGAAAGCGTTCCCAACCGATCAAGCTATTAAAATAATCTTGGAAAGAACCGACATTTGTACGGGGTTGTCCTAACCAGAAAGCAGGTTCGATGACTGCTACGATGCCTGCATCTCGCATTGCTTGATAGTCATCGGTGGTACGGGAAGACATATGGATATGGGGATCGATATACATCATAAGTTTGAAGTACGATAAGTAATGAAAGACAAATTTAAAGGATTTTTAGACGGTCATTTCTTAGGCGATGCTGTATTCGTTGATCGCACTTTGATGACCTGATTGTTCGACAAGTTGCCACAGTTGAGGAGGGACACTCCTGTTAGCAGAGCGGCGTTCTTGGGCATAATCGAGTAACATAGAAACCAAGCTAGGATTGACTCTTTTATTAAGTCCCTGGATTAACTCAAGAGGACTTCCGACAAATAGAGCTTTTAAAACCATTTGATTCCAAGCAAGATCATCAAAATACTCAGCAGGGTAGGGATTATTTAAAGCAACTGCATTAAATACCGTCGTCATATTCGATCGTACTCCCTCCGCCGCCTGTAAGCGAAACTGTTCGGGATAAGATAATAAAGGTAAGGCTTGATAGAGGGCGATCAGTTCCTCTAGATCCGCAGTAGCAAAGAGTTTCTTGATCGTGTTTAAATAAAAGCTTTGGTTTTGATCACTCAACGAGAGAATTAAAAAAGTTCGTGCCGTTTGATCAATACTCCAATGACGAGGACACCAGCCAGAACGAAGGGTTTTAATCGTTTCCCAGTCTTGAGAAAGTAACATCAGATCGTTTTTATTAGCATGGCGAGATACTGCACTAAAAGCACTCCACAGCACTCGCTCTGATGCGCCATTTGTAATTTGTTGACTTTTTTGATTAAGCCAGTCCCAATCTTCTGGCTCTAGCTGTCGATAAAGCCAGTGATTGAGTAGCTCGGTAATACTTGTTTGTTGTTTATTCATTATTTAAGTTAAGCAATACAAAATGAGTAAAAGAAACATAATTAACGACGAGATCATTAAGTAATCTTTCCGCCTAGTAAAATTTTAAGAACTTTAACAGATCGGATCTATTAATAAAAGATTAAGCTTAAGGGCAATTTCATAATTCAAGAACTATCGTCATTTGTCTAAAGGCATTCTTTTTAAGTGTGCGTCCTACATAGATAGGTTTACAGCGATTTTACTTTTATTATAAAGGCTCGTAAAACAACCCGCAATACCTTAAATTACTGAGCATATTGTTGAGAAAATCGATATTGTTTTCTCCTGTTTTGTTTCGCTCTTGAGCAGCATCGTATTTAGATTGAGTGATTAAATTTTTAATCAGTTTCATAAGTTACAATTTTTAGATTAGGTCTGATAATCATTGCTGAAAATTACTACATTTACACTCTTTTTGAGTTTTTAGAGATACTTTCTATAATTACTGTCAATTTGATTTATCTTCAATAATTAGTCGAACGAATCTATAACAATGGGTCATTAATTATTGATCAACTATTTTGAAATTAGCTATCAGTAAATTAGTATTCATCTATGTTAAATAGTTTATAATCTATAGATCTTAAGAGACAAGCATTATTTTTATTTTAGGTGTGAACATTTTTTTTGATTTTATAAAAAATTAAGTTTGTCTGATTTAGGCTAATTTTTTCAATTTTTTTAATTGATGATATATTTATACAAGATAAATATGTGAGTAAAATTAAACGCGCAAATAACGCAGGTCTGGGGTTATGCTTTAATCTATACCTGCGACTGATGTATAATTAACCTATATTATGCTAAAAGACAGATGTTTTTAAAGTGGCTTATTGGTTAATCAAATCAGAACCTGATGTTTATAGTATTGATGATTTGCAGAGCGATCATCAAACGATTTGGGATGGTGTTCGCAACTATCAAGCGCGAAATTTTTTACGTCAGATGAATCAAGATGATTGGGGATTTTTCTATCATTCTAATGTTTTGCCTCCTGGGATAGTGGGTTTAGTCAAAATCGTAGAAAGTAATATGGTTGACCCCACTCAGTTTGATCCTGATAGCCCTTATTATGATCCTAAATCATCCTTAAATTCTCCGCGCTGGTGGGGGGTAAAGGTGGAATTTGTCGAAGCGTTTACTAAAATGATTTCTCTGGAATTATTGAAACAAAAATTTAGCCCTGATGAACTGTGGGTGATCAGAAAGGGAAATCGTTTGTCAGTCACTCCAGTAGCATTAGAAATAGCTCAGAAGATCCTATTATTGAAATAATTACGATCGCCCCTGCAATTCATGATAGGCTTCATAGACACCCTGCACATTGTACCAGTTCAAGAAAATTCGCGCTACTTCTAGTGCAAGTTGGGGTTTACCCATATCGATAAGCCATTGTAAAAAAGGTGCCATCGTTTTTTCGTTTAATCTTCCTCCCACTGAAAGAACACCCCACAAGACACGATGTATCCAGGTCATTTGTATCATTAAACGCACATCCCAAGTCGGATGTTTTTCATAAAAGAGAACTCCCATTCTTCCCCGTTGAATTTCTTTATCGATTAAATTGGGGATTTGTTCTAATTTAAAGGGAGGATGCCAGTGATAGCCTACCGCTTCGGGACATTTAATTAATTGAAGTCCGAGTTTTTTTAATCTCACACCCAATTCTAAATCTTCCCAGCCATACAATTGAAAGCGTGTATCAAAGTGTCCTGCTTTTTCTAGCCATTTTCGGGCAATAGCGACATTTCCAGTAGCAAAATACGCCCTCGAATAATCGGTAATTTTATAGGGTTCCCTTGTAGGATCATCAAAATTACAGGTATTAATGACCCAACCATAGGTAAAAATGCGATCGTTCCCTTGTTCTAATTCTCCTTTGACTAAAGCATCGGCGTGAGATTGGAGAAATTTTTCAGTAACGACCAAATCACTATCAATAAAGATAATCGTATCACCTGTGGCTTTGTCTACTCCTAAATTACGGGCGGCGGCGGGGCCTTGATGATTTTGTTCAAATACTTTAACGTGGGGGTATTCTTGTTTTGAGTTGGCTAACCAATTGAGGGTATCATCCGTTGAACCATCATCGACTACGACGACTTCATAACCTTGTATCTCATCGCTGAGTTGCTGATTTTCTAAGGCTTTAAGGCATTTTTCTAGTATCGGTTTACGGTTATAAGTCGGAATGACAACGCTAAAAAACACAGTTTTCTAAGAGTAGAGATTGAACAGTTCTAGGGTAACATTCAAGCGCGATTCTGGTGTAGGGACTTGGAACCTCTTAAGGACTTGGAGACCAAGCCCCTACTATTTTAACGCCAAGTTAAGAGAACTAAACCAATCACCATCACACTTAAACCGACAAAACCCGCAAGAAATCCGTTAAACTGTTCTTGTTTACTCAGGGGTTTTCCTTGATTTTTAGCGATTATCGCGTGCCAAACATGACCCCCTAAGAAAGTAACACACAGGGCAAATTGAACGGCTGCAAATTGAGTACGATCGCTACTATAGAATACAGTAGGATAAACAGTATTATTGAACGCCACAAAATAACAGGATGTGAACGCCATGAGTGCGACACCTGCGAGACTGTAGGACAAAATTCCATGACCGTTAAAAATCAATCTTTTTTTAACCCAGCTAAAGGGTTCAGTGATGATGTGCCAGATACCTCCGACAATACACATCACTCCTACCCAAATATGACCACCGATAACATCTTCTAAGTTATTCACCGCAGCCATTCCCAAGGGGTTCCAATGTCCATTAACCCAACCAAACAGATAACCGAAAATGGTAAAAGGATCTAAAGTGGGATTGGTGATTAAACGAACATTGCCAATTGCAGGGTCATAAATACCACCCCAGTTCATCGCTTTACCGACAAATAATAAAGCCGCTACACCGAGAAAAAGGAGATGATGACCTAGAATTAGACCTAACTGTTTAGCATCATTCCATTCATAGTGAAATTTTTTCGCTTGTCCAGTAGCATTTTTAAGAATTGCAGGGCCTCGGAAAACATGAAATAAGCCACCTGCACCCAAGACAGCCGAAGCCGTTAAATGAAGTATTGCGACGACAAAATAAGGATAGGTATCAATAATTGTGCCATTTGCGCCTACTCCCCAACCTAAACGGGCTAAATTGGGAATTAGTAACAATCCTTGTTCAGATAAAGGGAGTTCTGAATTTAGTTTGGTTAGTTCGACAAGGGTTATTGAACCTGCCCAAAACATAATTAAACCCGCATGGGCGATATGTGCGCCTAATAGTTGTCCAGAGAGGTTAATTAAACGAGCATTTCCAGCTAACCAACTCCAGTCATATTGTTGGGGAGTGCGAATATTTGCAGTAGTCATAAATCTTCTAGGTTTTGAATGCCAGGAATCAGAGGGCATTTTCCGCCCTCTACAAAATCATTTAAAATGAAGTTATTGTGTGTATATTTGGGGGACTTTTTTTAACCCCCTTTTTATTCTGCTTCAATCGCCGCAGGTTTGGCTTTACCAACAATGGGTTGACCCTCTTTAGGAATTGCTGCATTGTCTAACGCGGTGGTGATGCGTCGGAAATCGAAGCCCATCGCCCGTAAAGCGTGCCAGAGATGTCCTTGTAGGAAGAAGAAGGCAAGGAAGAAATGAGCATTTGCTAACCAAGCGCGTGCGGTATGAACACCCACAGGTAACACAGCCGTATCTGAAAAATAAGGAACAATGCCTAATTCAATCTTTAAAGGCTCACCATAGAATTCTACGGGGTAAGCTAAGGTGTTGACTGCACAATAATACGCGGCTACAAATCCCGCTAAGGCAATACCACCAAGAGAATAGGATAAAATCGCTTCACCTGAGAAAATCAGAACTTTTTTCGCCCAGGCTAAAGGCGGTGTAATAATGTGCCAAATTCCACCAGCAATTAGCATAATTCCCACATAGATATGTCCACCGACTAAATCTTCAAGATTATCAACTGAGGCAAAATGGGTTTGATAGCCGTAGATGGTTAAGGGGTCTAAGGTGGGGTTGGTGACGACGCGGACGGTTTGGGAGGCTGCATCGTACAGTCCACCGAAGTACATCGCTTTAGCCACGAGTAACAAAGCACCTGCACCTAAAAATAGTAGGTGATGTCCTAAAATCATGCCCAATTGTGCGGGGTCGTTCCATTCAAAATGAAATTTTCTCGCTTGTCCACTCGCTTGTTTTAGGTCACTTTCTCCTTTAAAGGTGTGAAAAAGTGCGCCTGCACCGAGTACAGCCGAGGAAATGAGATGGACTGAACCAACCACAAAGAAAGGATAAGTGCTAATGACTTCACCTCCATTACCGACACCTAAACCTAAAGTAGCTAGATGCGGCAATAAGATTAAACCCTGTTCACCCATCGGTAAGGCTGGATTATAGCGGGAAATTTCAAATAAAGTAAACGCGCCTGCCCAAAAAACCATTAAGGCGGCTTGGGCAACATGGGCTGAGATGAATAAGCCCGAAAGATTGGCAAAACGAGCATTTCCCGCCCACCAGTCATACTTTACATTGGGTTTTCCGTATGATTGCATTTAATCTCCTATTAAGTTGTGTGAACTCTGTTTGGCTTGATTGTGCCTTATCTCTCTGCCTTTGCACAATTATTGATAATAATTCTTAATAAACTTATCCATCTTAAGAGATAGAACTAGATTCTAATTCCTTCTGGGTAAGCTTTACAGCTTTTGCAACCTTTTTCAAATAGGAATAAATACTATTAGTTTTTCTAGTTATTTTTTCTTAACATGATTAAAATTACTCATCTAACGAGAACTATTCTCAATTATTTGTCAAGATCCTGTAAGCTGATTTTAAGCTTATTGAATTTTATTCTCAATTAGATTTTACAATGACAACAATTACAGAAGCTTCCACACCGATTAATAAGGACTTTCAAGATATCCCCTGGTGGGCAGGTAATGCTCGTCTAGTTGATATCTCTGGTCGATTATTAGGCGCACATGTTGCTCATGCTGGCTTAATTGTTTTTTGGGCTGGGGCGATGACTCTATTTGAACTGTCTCGCTTTGATGTCACTGCACCCATGAGTGAACAAGGATTAATCTTGTTACCCCATCTAGCCGCGCTTGGTTTTGGTGTGGGTGCTGGCGGAGAAGTGATTAATACTTATCCTTACTTTGTTATTGGCGTATTACACCTTATTTCATCGGCTTTTATCGGTTTTGGCGGAATTTTTCACACCGTACTGGGGAGTGAATATTTAGAAACCAAGTATGATTTTTTCGGTTACGACTGGAAAGATACCAATAAAATGACTACTATTCTCGGTTTTCATCTTGTTCTATTGGGCTTGGGTGCATTCCTGTTAGTAGCTAAAGCGATGTATTTCGGGGGTTTGTATGACCCTGCGGTGGAAAATGTTCGAGTCATTGAACAGCCAACCCTCAACCCAGGTATCATCTATGGTTATCTTTTTGGTACGGTTGGAAAAAATTGGCTTGCAGGAGTTAATAATTTAGAAGATGTTGTTGGGGGTCATATTTGGGTTGGTGCGATGCTCATTGCGGGCGGCATCTGGCACATTCTTACAAAACCTTTTACTTGGACACATCGTTTATTCGTCTGGTCTGGCGAAGCTTATCTATCCTATAGTTTAGGTGCATTGGCATTGATGGGCTTTATTGCAGCTTATTTTTGTGCCATTAATACCACCGTTTATCCAGAAGTCTTTTACGGTTCGCCACTTTCGATTAAATTAGGTCTTTTTCCTTATTTTTCAGCCGATAATCCTCATGAAGTTACCTCGCGGACTTGGTTAGCAAATGCTCACTTTTGGTTAGCTTTCTTCTTCCTACAAGGGCATATTTGGCACGCTTTACGTTCTGCTGGATTTGATTTTCGCAAAGGTCGGGTTAACCCTGCATTAGTTCCGACTCAACCGATTTAACTACCTGACTTCCGCCCTTGATTTAGTTGTGTCCATTCCCAAACCTAATCTAAATCTCAACTTTCCTCTTTATTTTACATTTTTTCTGTGAGGCATAAAATATGACTGCCGTTATTGACGAAAGTCCCTATCGTTCTAAAATTCCTAGCGTTGGTTGGTGGGCGGGTAATGCTCGTTTTATCAATCTTTCGGGTAAATTACTCGGCGCACACGTCGCCCATGCTGGTTTAATTGTACTGTGGGCGGGTGCAATGACTTTATTTGAATTGTCCCGCTATGACTCCGCACAACCGATGTACGAACAGGGTTTAATTATTCTGCCCCATCTTGCTACATTGGGTTTAGGTGTGGGTGACGGGGGTCAAATTGTTGATACCTATCCCTATTTTGTTATTGGTGTAGTTCATCTGATTTCGTCGGCGGTTTTAGGTGCAGGAGGGCTGTACCATGCGTTATTAGGGCCAGAAGTTCTCGAAGAAAATCGCACTTTTGCGGGCTTTTTCGGCTATGACTGGAAAGATAGCAGCAAAATGACGACAATTCTCGGTATTCACCTTGTTTTGTTAGGAATTGGAGCGTTTTTACTGGTTTTTAAAGCGATGTTCTGGGGTGGCATTTTTGACCCTTGGGCTAGTAATGGTGGTATGGTACGAGTCATTACGAACCCAACCCTAAACCCTGCTACTATCTTCGGCTATTTAGTCGGTGCATCAGGTTCTCAGGGAATGGCAGCCGTCGATAACCTAGAAGATGTGGTAGGCGGTCATTTTTGGGTGGGTACCCTCTGTATTCTCGGTGGTTTATGGCATATGGCAACCTCACCCCTTCCTTGGGCGCGTCGTGTCCTAGTTTATTCTGGGGAAGCATATCTATCATACAGCTTAGGTGCGATCGCATACATGGGATTTTTAGCCGCCTATTTTGTTACGGTCAATAATACGGTTTATCCCGAAGTTTTTTATGGCCGTGTTGGTTTAATTGAAACTGAAACGGGTATTGTTTCCGCCAGAGGTTGGTTAGCAACGTTTCATTTTGTCTTTGCTGTAATCTTTTTATTTGGTCATATTTGGCACGCTATTCGTTCACGTGGTGAAGCAGCAGGATTTGATTTTAAACGCGGTGATACGGTTGTCAAAGTTGCGGGAAATCCTTATAACGGAAATCTATTAACACCGATTAATTCTTCCGATTTTACCCTGTCTCTTTTGAAGAATTTACCCATTTATCGACAAGGTTTATCACCTTTAGCCAGAGGTCTAGAAATTGGCATGGCTCACGGTTATTTTATCCTAGGGCCTTTTATTAAATTATCTCCTTTACGAAATACTGAACAAGGCAATATAGTCGCTTTATTATCTGCCTGTAGCTTGATTATTATCATGACTGTTTGCTTATCCATTTATGGAACAGTTTCCTTTAAAAAAGAAGTTCAACCAGGACGATTAAGCTATGCTACAGCTAATCCAAATATACCCGATTCTTTAAAAACGGTCGATGGTTGGAGTCAGTTTGCTGCTGCTTTTTTAGTCGGTGGCATTGGTGGAGCGATTTTTGCTTATATGCTGTTGACTAATTTGGATTTAATACAATCAATTAGTGCGGGACAAATATAATTATTTTGATTCTTGCAGATCGTAGGGGTTTGGTTGCCAAACCCTGAGCAATATATTACTTGTTTAAATACAATTGATGAGGGTTGAGAAACTGAACCCCTACTATTTAATTATTCTAAAAAAAATCAAAAAAGTTATTGACATAACTTCTCATTTAATCTAATCTAAAAATAGAGATTCACCGCAATCATTCATCGGTTTATTCTCAAACTAAATTCAAGACAAAAGCCAACAACCGCGCCTTGATTTGGTTAACTAGAACAGTTTTAAATTTAATTAGAAAGAGGGCGAAGGCATCAAAAGCTAACTCCGTGTCATGGGAAAAATTCAAACCTCATTCATATTTTAAATTTTCGACTATCCTCCTATCTCAAAAAAACATGAATGATTGCTAAGTGAATCTCATTTCTTCATTACGCACAAATTATCTTAGAAATTGATATGGCTAAAATCGGACTTTTTTACGGAAGTACAACAGGTAAAACACAAGACGTTGCAGAAACAATTCAGAAAGAATTAGGCGGCGATGATGTAGTAGCCATGTATGATATTGCTGAAGTCGAAGATAGCGACTTTGAGCAGTATAGTAACATTATTATCGCTTGTCCGACTTGGGATATTGGGGAATTACAAGCCGACTGGAGTGGTTATTATGATGAACTAGATAACATCGATTTTAGTGGAAAAAAAGTCGCTTATTTTGGAACAGGTGATCAAGTGGGTTACTCAGAAAACTTTCAGGATGCAATGGGAATCTTAGAACAAAAAATTACTGAATTAGGTGGTAAAACTGTTGGACATTGGTCAACAGATGGTTATGAATTTGATGAATCTAAAGCTGTCAAAAATGGTAAATTTGTCGGATTAGCTTTAGATGAAGATAATCAATCTGAATTGACCAATAAACGGATTAAAACCTGGGTATCCCAATTAAAAGGTGAGTTTGGGATTTAAGAGTTTAAGCGGTTGACATTAAATATTCTATTTGAGGCTCGTTAATAGATAGAGAGATCAAAAAGTAACAAGATTAAATCCCTTAAAAAATCTTTGTTCACTTTAGGTTCTCATGGTCTCTCTGTCTTTTTTTCTTTCTTTAAATTATTACCAAATATGTTACTACAAATCATCTGTAGTCTCTTAGCATGGCTCTTAGTTGGAGTTAGTCTCTTTAAAATTAGACAAGTGACTGTAAGCGGACTAACTTATATCAAAAAATTACATCAAGTTCCTTGCTCAGGTTGTGTTTATTTTACTGGGGATTATCGTCTAAAATGTACAGTAAATCCTTATATCGCCTTATCCGAAGACGCGATTAATTGTCGAGACTTTGAAGCAATTGTTGAAAGTGAAAAAATACCTAATGTCGTTTCGGCTCAGTGTAATTGTTATAAGATCAAAAGGAAAATGACATGAAAAACCAACCAGAAGCTATTTGGATCAATGCTAATCCGAGTTTTAAGGTTTTTGAAAATCATCTAATTAATCGTTTGGCAGCACAAAAAACGTGTGCAATATGGGAATATATTCAAGAACCCGACGAACCAAGTTCTCTTGATATTGCCTTAACCCTACTCCATGATTATTTTAAGACCCAGGCTAAACCCGTTCATTTACTTGGACATGGTACTGGCGGATTGGTAGGATTATTGTATGCCCGTCGTCATCCAGAGAGAGTGAAATCTTTAACCCTGTTAGGAGTCGGTGCAAGTCCTGCAATTGATTGGCAAGTCCATTATTATGCGATGCTGCGTCTGTTTCCCTGTAGTCGGGAACGAGTCTTAGCTAAAATGGTACATAATCTATTTGGGGAGCAAAAAATCTCGCAAACGAAATCACTGATCAAAATTCTTGAAAAAGATTTACTTACATCACCATCGCCCCATTCTTTGTATCAAGAAGTGAACATTTTCCCTGAAAGTGTTGAAGTTCCTTTATTGGTTTGTGGCAGTAAAGATGATTTTATTGTAGATCGCAATAGCTTGTATCGTTGGGCAAGTTGGCTAAAAAATGGCGATCGTATTTGGGAATGTCCCCAAGGTTATCACTTCTTTCACTATTTTCATCCAGAAGAAGTCAGCCAGCAAGTCTTTAAGTTTTGGAACATATTAGCAGAAAGTACTGTAGCAGTTAATTAATTTCATGACTGGGTAGAGGAATTAGATCATTAGCTTCATATGCTGTTTCTAGCCAAAGTTCTCTAGCCTCATTGATATTATCTATTGTTTCTGTTAGGGTTTCACCTTGTGTTAGACATCCTGGTAAATCTTTAATTTCTGCTACATAACCTCCTTCGGCATCTGGATAGAGAGTTATCGCATAAAGAAGATGGAGGTAATAATCTAAAGGATATTGATTAATTTGGTTATTCTGATTGAGTTGACTCATACGATTTATCTAAAGACCCCTGTGATACGGTAGCATGGAGCGATAGAAGTATTCATGCAATAGGCTAATTCCGATGACATCGATGATTCGTGAAGTTCATCAACAACTAATCAATAAAGAACGTACCGCCCTTGAAATCACAACAGAATTCTTAGAACGCATTTCTGAACTAGAACCCAAAGTCCATAGCTATTTGTGCGTCACCTCAGAACAAGCCATAGAACAAGCTAAAAAAGTAGATGCTAAGATTGCCAATAATGAAACGATCGGTCTCTTAGAAGGTATTCCTATCGCGATTAAAGATGTATTGTGTACGACGGGTATCCCCACGACTTGCGGCTCAAAAATTCTCGAAAACTTTATCCCACCCTACGAATCTACCGTAACTCAAAAACTGAAAGATATTGGGGCGGTCATGTTAGGGAAAACAAACCTTGATGAGTTTGCTATGGGAAGTTCAACGGAAAATTCAGCCTATCAAGTCACTGCGAATCCTTGGGATTTGTCGAGAGTTCCAGGGGGGTCATCAGGTGGATCTGCGGCGGCTGTAGCGGCATCAGAATGCGTTGTCTCGCTTGGAACTGATACGGGGGGGTCGATTCGTCAACCAGCATCCTTTTGCGGTGTAGTGGGCATTAAACCCACCTATGGACTCGTTTCAAGATTTGGCTTAGTGGCTTATGCGTCGTCTTTAGATCAAATTGGGCCATTTTCCCACACTGTTGAAGATTCGGCGATTTTATTGAATGCGATCGCAGGATACGACCCCAAAGATTCCACATCTTTAAACGTTCCGATTCCCGACTACAGCCAATTTTTAAAACCCGATCTAAAAGGTGTCAAAGTCGGTATCATTACAGAAACATTCGGCGAGGGATTAGATCCTGTTGTTGCCCAAACGGTACAGAAAGCTATTGAACAACTTAAATCATTAGGCGCAACGGTTCAAGAAATTTCCTGTCCGCGTTTTCGTTACGGTTTACCCGCATATTACATCATCGCCCCTAGTGAAGCATCCGCCAACCTCGCCCGTTACGACGCGGTTAAATATGGTATTCGAGAAAAAGCCGATACCTTGCTTTCCATGTATACCAAAACTCGCGCCAAAGGTTTTGGTGATGAAGTTAAACGCCGTATTATGTTAGGTACTTATACGCTGTCGGCGGGGTACTATGATGCGTACTACCTCAAAGCTCAAAAAGTACGCACCCTAATTAAACAAGATTTTGAAGCCGCATTTGAGCAAGTCGATGTTTTAGTTTCTCCGACTGTACCGATAACAGCCTTTAAAGCAGGGGAAAAAACCGAAGATCCGCTTAGTATGTATTTATCCGATTTAATGACGATTCCTGTCAATCTTGCGGGTTTACCTGGAATGAGTATCCCGTGTGGTTTCGACGGGCAAGGGTTACCCATCGGTTTACAAATGATTAGCAATGCTTTACGGGAAGATATTTTATTCCATGTTGGCTATGCTTATGAACAGTCTACCGATTGGCATAAGCACAAACCAGAGCTAAAGTAGTCATTAAAATATCGGGCTATATTGAGGACGATCTACCCCCCATGACCACGTATATTCTGTTAAAATTCTTGCTGACTGGTGTTAGTGTTGGTTTTGCAGCCTATCTCCTACTGTGTTTCGTCATCTATCTGACACAAAATCGCTTGATTTTTGTACCCAGTTCCAAACTTGAAGCGACACCTCAAGATCTAGGATTATCTTATGAGGATGTTTGGATTAAGGTTCGGAATTGGAACGGAAAAATTGAACGTCTACACGGATGGTGGATACCTGGTTCAAGTGATGATGTTTTGATCTATTTTCATGGCAATCGCGGTAATATTAGCTATAACTTGGGGAATGCCCAGTTATTGCATCAGTTAGGCTTTTCGATTCTCATGTTTGATTATCGAGGCTATGGTAAGAGTGAAGGAAAATTCCCCACTGAAGCTGAAGTTTATCGGGATGCACAGGCAGCATGGAATTATTTAACTCTAGAACGAGGTATTGCAGCAAACCAGATTTATCTCTATGGTCACTCATTAGGGGGCGCGATCGCAATTGATTTAGCCATTCGTCAACCATCTTCAGCAGGAGTCATCGTCGATAATACTTTTACGTCGATGCGTGATCTGGCGATGTATCAGCCTGTCTATCGCTTCTTTCCAGCAGATCTCATTTTAAATCAACGTTTTGATAACCTCAGTAAACTAAAATTGCTGCGAGTTCCCCTACTCCTCTTACATGGTACAGAAGATCGTCTAGTACCGCCCACGATGAGTCAAGTTTTGTATGAGACAGCCACCGTACCGAAGAAAATCTTCTTAGTTCCCTACGGAGGACATAATAATTTATTAGCCGTTGCTGGTGAAGAATTTAATCGTGTGGTTAAAGAATTTCAAATTTTAGCCCGTAAAAAGCCACGTTTACCTAAAAAACCTTTTTAATTATCAGAAAATTTCAATTTAGGCAGTACAGTCAATTTTTTTGGGCTGTTTCTGCCTTTTTTAGTATTTTATTTCATCTATAACTTATGGCGCATCATTTAATAAATCTTGGGAAAGATAAAAAAACATTTTTTAATCTATAAACTTAGCCTTTGAGATCTAAATCAATTTAAACAACCATTATGGCAGCAAATAAAGAAGGTCAAGGTAGACATAGTTCGGTTTCCGAAGAGGCTGAAATTCATTCTACAGGAGATCCTCAAAAAGCAAATCAAGGTAGACCTAGTTCGGCTTCCGAAGATGTTGATATTGATTTGACAAGAGAACCTAAAAAAAGTTCTCAAGGTAGAGATAGTTCCTATGATGAAAAAGAATAGGAATTGACTAAATTTTTTTCTTTCTTCAGAGAGAAGTAATCATAAAAGTTATCCACTACAGTTTAGTTAATGTAATTTAGATTTAAGGATTATAGAACCATGAAAGATCAAAAACTTGACAGCAAAGAATTTAGTAATCATGCAACTGCTCACGAATTAAAATCACGTTTAAATAATGGTGAACCTGCTTTAACGATTATCGATGCTCGTGATAGCGAAACTTATCGTCATGGTCGGATTCAAGGTGCTATAAATGTACCAGTGGAAAACCTGCTCAAAACAGCAGAATCTAGCTTAGAATACAACCGTGATATTTATATCTATGGTGCATCTGATGCCGAATCAGCAGAAGTGGCAAATATGTTGCGTCAAGCAGGTTTTACTAGGGTTGCAGAACTTCAGGGTGGAGTTGAGGCCTTCAAAGAAATTGGTGGAAGTCTTGACGGTATAGATACCAATGAAAATGCACCTGCTCCCGATAACTATAATGTAGTTGATCGGATGAAGCAGTTTGCCCAAGAAAAGAAAATTGAGAATTCCATGAAGTAAGAAGTCGGTATCAATTCATTGTAACCTCTCCAACACCCCATAGCCCCCTCCTACCCTGGAGAGGGGTACTAATTATAGTAGGGATTTGATAACCAAATCCTTACAATATGCGTCTAAACAATACTTGATTCATACATTTGTTCGTGCTTTAATTTCAATTCTAGATATTTTTGATTAGTTTTAGCTTCTAACCATTTAAGTCTAAAAATTTCAGCAGATTGGGCTTTAATCTCATCAGGTTGGTTAGGTAATATTTCTTTCCTAAGTTTTTTTTGCTCATCTAAAGTTGCAGCTTTTTGGGGATTTTGTTGATATTTACGACCACTTTTATGATTAGCATAACGACGAGAGCGAGTATATCCCATTTGTAGGAATTTTCGCGCCATATCGGCACCAACAAAATCATCTTGTTCTAAATAATTGAGAAATAGTTGATAAATTTCCTCACTAGATTTTTTAGCAATTTCTGGTGTTTTAAACCGCCAGTAGGGTAATATTTCTGACTTATAGGGTTCGACAAGTAAAACCCCCTGTTCTCCTTTACCAATTCTGTAAAGCTCTGGTGAAGAACGAAAATCAATAGTTTTATAATCTAATGAATAATCAAAAGCGGCCACGATTTTTAAAATAATTTAGTATGTTATAGATTAAATTAAAAAATAATTAGCAATTCTGTCATCTTCCAGAAGAAATACCTTATAATTTGGACTCTTTTATTTAATCTTGTTAACAATAATTAAACTAATTGAACTGTCGCTTCAGGTAAAGCACCTTGCATCTTCCCTAACCAGTCGATGAGGTTTTCGAGTTGTACTTGAGGTTTAACAACACCTAAACCGCGTACAGTAACTTTTTTAGGAGCATAAACAAAACGAGATTTTAAATGTGGTGGTAAGTTTTCGTGTAATAATTTCCATGCGGGTTCTTCCATTGGTGTTTCTAGGATCACGTGTTGTTTACCATCACTTCTAATCTTAGAAAAACCTAATGATTTAGCCAGATGTTTGAGTTCAATGACTTTAAATAACTGTTCGACTGGCGATGGTAAAGTTCCGTAACGATCGCTCAAATCGGCAGCAATTTGTGTTAAATCTTTTTTCGTACTTGCGGTACTAATTGCCCGATAAGCATCCATTTTTTGCTCAACATCGGGGATATATTCAGTTGGAATAAAGGCCGTGAGTTTAAGATCAATTTGTGTATCATCAACTTTTGGAATTTCTTGACCTTGAATTTCTCGGATCGCTTCTTGTAACATATCCATGTATAACTCAAAGCCGATCGCTTCCATTTGTCCAGATTGTTCGGATCCTAATAAGTTCCCGACCCCACGTATTTCCATATCTCTAGTTGCGAGTTGATATCCAGATCCGAGTTGCGAAAATTCTTGTAATGCTCGTAATCTAGCCCGCGCATTTTCGCTTAGTTCTCCTTTATTGGGATACAATAACCAAGCATGAGCTTGTATTCCTGAACGTCCCACACGTCCCCGTAATTGATAGAGTTGAGATAAACCGAATTTTTGGGAATCTTCCACAATAATCGTATTAACTCTGGGAATATCTAACCCTGACTCAATAATCGTCGTACAGACTATGAGATCCGCTTCTCCATTAGAAAACGCTAACATCGTGGTTTCTAGATTTGATTCGTCCATTTGTCCATGTGCGATCGCTATTCTCGCACTCGGTACCATCTGTTGTAATTCTCCTGCAATTTCTTCAATTCCTTCGACTCTGGGAACTACATAAAAAATCTGTCCCCCGCGATCTAATTCATTACGAATAGCCGTTCTCACTACATCAGGATTATACGCCGAAAGATGGGTTTTAATCGGACGACGCGACGGGGGAGGAGTGGTAATTAAACTCATTTCCCGTATTCCTGAAATCGACATATACAGCGTTCTTGGAATAGGAGTTGCAGTTAATGTTAAGACATCAACCTGTGTCTTTAAGCTTTTGATTTTCTCTTTTTGTGCCACTCCAAACCGTTGTTCTTCATCGATCACCAATAATCCTAAATCTTTGTATTGGACTTCTTTACTAAGTAGTTGATGGGTTCCCACTACGATATCTAATTCACCAGTTGTTAAACGTTTAATAATCTCTTTTCTTTCTGAAGCACTGCGAAAACGATTTAGTAAACCAATATTAATCGGATAGGGTGCAAAACGTTCTTTAAGAGTGTGATAATGTTGTTGAGTTAAAATGGTTGTCGGGGCTAAAAAAGCAACTTGTTTATTACCACCAGTAACCGCTTTAAAAATTGCTCGAATCGCTACTTCTGTTTTCCCAAAACCCACATCACCACAGACTAAACGATCCATGGGTCTTTCGTTTTCTAAATCTCGTTTAACATCTTGAATCGCTTTGAGTTGATCGGGGGTAGGTTGATAGGGGAAAGAGTCTTCTAATTCCACTTGCCAAGGGGTATCCATTGGATAAGCAAAACCCGTCTGTTGAGATCGTTTCGCATACAAATTCATCAAATCTACAGCTAATTTTTTGACGGATTTACGGACTTTTGTTTTTACCGCTTCCCAAGATTTACCCGTCATTTTATGCAGTTGTGGCGGTTGGTCACTGGTATGGCGATAACGTGATAAATTATCTAACGAATCCGCAGGTACTCTTAACAGTCCATCCGCATACTCTATAACTAAATATTCCCGCGATCCTAACCCCAATTGTGTATCTAAACTCTCCAGTTGTAAAAAACGTCCAATCCCATTATGTTTGTGTACGACATAATCACCAGGACGCAGTTTATTGACATCAACTTGAGTAGATGCAGCGCGGCGACGCTTACGGATATAGCCTGCTGACGCTAATACGTGTTGTCCAAAAAACTCCCGATCCGTAACAACAACTATCCGAAATGTGGGTAAAATAAATCCTTCTAATTCGGCTAATCCTGAATATTTAACGGCTACGGCTGTATTTTGATTAATCAGTTTATCTATGGCGGGATAATCTTCAGGATTTGGGATAAATTGTGCTGGACAATCGTGTTCTTGTAATAATGAAACGGTGCGAGAGGGTTGGGCTGAAATTAACCAAGTCGCATAACGATTCAGATTAATTCCGTTATAAACTTCCCGTTTTCCTCTGATGATTTCTGCAAGTTTGGCAAATTGATGTGGAGTAATGGGAATCGAACGACTTGAGAGATTAACACCTGTAGAATTCGCATCGGTTAATTCTGATAAATAAAGATTTAAAAATTGTTGGGCGAGTTTTAAAGAGTTCTCAAAAGAACGATGGATTTGTGGTACAGGATTTGGGGTATCTTGCCATTGTTCAACAACAAATTCTAACCAACGATCGCTATGGGATTCACATTGTTCGACTTCATCAAAAACACATAGGGTTTGTTGGGGTAAATAGTCGAGTAGAGAAGCGGGATTTTGGAACGCTATTCCTAAAAAGCGTTGCATTCCTTTAGGATAGTTACCTGTTTCGAGTAAATCTAATTCTTCTGGAGATAAATAGTTTTCTAATGTCTGATGTTTTTGAGTAATCCCATCGACAATCATCGGATTAAAACTGGTGGGTGTTAGAATTAAATGATCGATGACATCGAGCGATCGTTGTGTAGCGGGATCAAATTCTCGGATCTTTTCTAATTCATCGCCAAACCATTCCAAACGAACAGGTAATTCGGCAGAAACGGGAAATATATCAACAATATCGCCTCTGCGGCTCCACTGTCCCTCTATTTCAACTAAATTAACCCGTTCATACCCCAATTTAGTAAAAGCTTGATCGATTTGTTTTGCTTGTTGCGTCATCCCTAGTTTAAATTCATGACAGTAAGAGGCAAAAACATCACTCGGTGGAAGGTTTGGCTGTAAAGCTTTTTCGGTAGTAACGATCGCAACATTACCCTTAACATTTCCGAACCCTGCTAAGACCTGCATCTGTCCCCAAATCATCTCGGATTCTGGGTTAAATAACTCGTAGGGCGACGCTTCCGATGTTGGATAAAAATTTACACTCTTCCAGCCCATCGCCTCCAATTGAACCGCCCATCGTCCTGCTTCTTCAAGGGTTGCACAAACTACAAATAGATTTTGTTGTAGCGATCGTGCAATACTAGAAGCCACAATCCCTTTAGGTAGTCTTGGAATCCCTGTCAGAGTCAGCGATTGGTTTTGCTTTAATTTCTGAATCAGTTCAGCAGTGAGGGGTGATTTTTCGATGTTGCGGATGACGGAAGCGAAGGACATAGATCGAGGGTGGATAATACTTCAAAAAAAGACGATCGTAGATATGTAATAGCTTACCTATTTTTCTTGAGCTTTGGGGTTAAACCTACCCTGGTATATCCGCAAAAAGTTTTAAAAAAAGAGAATTTCAGCAATATTTGTCTTATTTTGAGATTATTATAGGGGCTTGCCACCAAGCCCTCATCATTTTGTAACGCTAAAAATTGATGCTTATAACCAAATCATTCTCCATCGACATGAGAACGATATTCAATCGATGAAAGAGTATCTGCTAACTCATCATCTGGGTTTTCCACCCTGACTTTAAGTAACCATCCTTCACCATAGGGATCATCCCCAATGAGTTCGGGTGTCTCGATAATCGTTTCATTACGTTGGACGACAGTACCTGAGATGGGAGGATAAAGTTCTTCAACCGCTTTAACCGATTCAATTGTACCAAAACGTTCACCGACATCTACAGAGTCGCCTAATTCGGGTAATTCAATAAAAACAATATCCCCTAGTTGGTCAATTGCATAGGCACTAATCCCTACAGTAGCAATTTCGCCTTCTAAACGGACATATTCATGTGAATCCAAATACCTTAGATCATCGGGGTATTCTAGTTCCATACCAATTCCTCAATATCTACATTTTTGGGATAACTTAACAATTGTTGTCTTCGTGAGGGTCATCCAGACAGGATTAGACTAAGAAGATTACATTAAGCCTAAAGAATTATATCTTTGAGATCTCGTCTTGGCCTAGGGGGATAAAACGGATTATGCTGAAAGAAAAATTAAGTTAGATTGCTATGAGTCAAGTTCGGTTGACCTATCCGCTTAAATTTTGGCAAAATCCCTCATCTTGGTTCTATAGTCTTGGGAAATTCTCGCGACCTCATACAATTATCGGTACCAGTTTAAGTGTTTTTGCTCTTTCTTGCATTGCTTTCTTCACCAGTCAGCATCAATTAACGGTAAATACTTTTTTCCAAGTGTTTGGTGTTTGGTTAAGTTGTATTCTAGGAAATCTTTATATTGTTGGGCTGAATCAGTTAGAAGATATTGAAATTGATCAGATTAATAAACCCCATTTACCGCTTGCTAATGGCGAGTTTTCTAAACAAACGGGTCAAATTATTGTTATTCTCTCAGGAATTTTATCTTTAATTCTGGCTAGTTTCCTCGGTCAATGGTTATTTGCTACAGTCAGCTTTAGTTTAGTTTTAGGGACTGCTTATTCTTTACCACCTTTTCGCTTAAAACGATTTCCTTTTTGGGCAGCTTTTTGTATTTTTACGGTTCGAGGTGTGGTGATTAATTTAGGTTTATTTCTGCATTTTAGTGAGCTATTTTCAGGACAAGCTTTTTTACCGCTTTCGATTTGGCTGTTGACGCTTTTTGTTTTAATCTTTACAGTGGCGATCGCAATTTTTAAAGATGTTCCTGATTTAGAAGGCGATCGGCAATATCAAATCACGACTTTTACTTTAATTTTAGGGAAAGAAAAGATTTTTAAACTGGCTTTAGGGATTATTAGTTTTTGTTATTTAGGAATGATCCTAGCTGGACTTATTCAAGTCTCACAAGTTAATTCATGGGTTTTAATTTTTGCTCATCTACTTTTGCTGATTTTGCTATGGTGGAGAAGTCAAGGCGTTAATCTAGAAGAAAAAACCGAAATTTCTCGATTTTATCAATTTATTTGGAAATTGTTCTTTTTAGAATATTTAGTTTTTCCAATTGCTTGTATTATTCAATGAAAAAAAGCTATTTATTAGGAGCATTATTAACATTGACTATTGGAGGCGCAAAAGCTCCTAATTTTAATCAAATTAATCCTAATCTGTTGTCAGGTAATATTAATCTTAGACTTAAACACGGGGTTTGGCGAGAGTTAGAGCAAAAACCGATTTTTCAAGATATCAATTTATATCTATCCTGTGAACAGAGTAAATGTCAGCCGCAAGTCTGGGGATATGCACCAAAATTCAATTCTGATGTTGATCATCAAGGAATTGTAAAAGTCACTCAAAACAATAATGCTTGGTTATTAGATATTGAGCTAAATATGCTCTCCTCACCTTGGAGTAAAACATTAGAAAAAGCTCAATATACAATCGAATTAGTTCCTAATCAAGATCAATTACTGGGAAGCTATACAGGGAAATATAATAATCGAACATTACAAGGAAAAGTGACAGGTACAATCACCCCACTTTGGCCAAAACCTGTAGCAAATTTTCACTCCTTACAACCGCAAGAACATCCTCGCCTCATCTTCCGAAAAAATGAAATTCCTCGTTTACAAGAAAAAGCTAAAACACCAGTCGGAAAAATGATTCTTGCACAACTCAATCAATCTTTAAAACAATCGATTGATTATGGTGGATATGTGCCTAATGGTGGCTATCACGCGACAGGATATTGTTTACTATCAGTCTTAAATGATGATCCTAAATCTGCCGCAACAGCGTGGAATATTGTCGAAAAATCGATGAATACCCCAGGAAGGCGCATCCTCGAACACTCAGCAGTCGTCGCGGGTGTCGCTTTAGCCTATGATCTGTGCTATCAACAATGGGGAAAAGAACGGACTGAACAAGTCGCTACATGGCTGTATCGTCAAGCGGATCAACTTCTTAAAGGAGATTCACCCAAAAAAGGGGGATGGAATAGTACACCTTGGAGTAACTGGCAAGCTAGGGCTAGAGGTGCATCTGGATTAGCGGCTTTAGCAATTATAGATGATCCACTACTTATTGATGAAGCGACCTTAAAGCGACAATCTCCACTCTATCTAGCACAACGTTCTGAGCAAAATATTAAACGATATTTAACCACTGCGATCGGAAATCAGGGTTTTGGGACAGAAGGGGATCATTATACCACAGAACCTTGGATCATCTCTGTAATTCCTTTCCTACAAGCGACACAGAAGGTTTTAGGAGAGGATTTAGTAACTGATACTAATGTAGCTTGGATGTTACCCCATTATGTCATGCGATCGCTCAGTCCCGATCCCGCTTTACCCGTTGCCACCTATGGCAGACATCGCCATTATGCAGGAAAATCTTTATTTGCGATGGGATTGGGTTTAGTTCCTCAATCTATGTTACCCGCCGTGATGTGGGTGTTTGATCGTTCACTTGGAGAAGATGGGGATCGAAGTTTTGGTATACAATCGCCTTATGAAGCAGCCTATATCTTAGCTGGCTATCCTGAATCCTCTAAAATGACCAATCCTACAGAGATTTTCGATCATACTCTTGTAGATGAAGAAAAGGGATTTTATGTGTTTCGCAACCGATGGCAAGATAATAATGATTTTATCGCGAGTATCTACACTCTAGAGCAACCGTTGGCTGAGGCGTGGCAGTTTCCTGATGTTGGTAGTTTTCGGATTTGGGGTTTAGGGGGACGTTGGGCGATTCCTGGCCCTTCTGATTTGCAATGGGATCATGAGAATGTGGTCGTTTTGCCGAATGTTAAACCTTGGCAAACAGGAAAATCGATCGCTTTTCAGTCGCGTCTAGATGGTTCGGGAATTCTTAGTCTATTGACTAATCCGATCGTTCGCCCAAAGAGTGATCCACCAGTGGGGGTTCGTTCGATTCGTTCCTTTGCTGTAGATTATAGCGGTAAGTCTGGTTCACCTGGGTTATTTGTCGTTGTCGATCAATTTATCGGTTCAATAAAGGAAAAAGAATTTAAAGAAAAAATTTGGGTAATGCACACAAAAGAACAAGTGTCAATTAAAAATAATACTTTTACCCTTTCATCGAATAATGGTGCAACAATGCAAGGAACCTTTATCACTCCAAAGTCAGTACAAATTTACTTACAAAAAACCGCCACAGGTAACAAGATCTTAGCCAAAGGAGAGGATCACTTTTTTGTGGTGATGACAGTACAAAAAGGCATTTCCCCCGCAGTTAAGGTAACTGGAACAGGATTAGATGCACAGGTAACCGTCGGAAGGCAAGAAATTACTTTTGTCAAAGATAAGATTGTTTTAGCAGATTTTTAGACAAGCAATGTGTTATCCTAGATCTTGACTCGGACTTATGCGATTACAACGCTCAAATCTTGTCAGGGCCGGAAGGCAGCAGCAATACGGGATGCTTGTAGTAGGCGTAAACTCCGGGTCTTTTTGTTTTTGTATTTTCAAAAAGCTTTGTTCAGTTTTAAAGCATAAATGTTCAAAAACTGTTGCGCTTATTGGATGTTGGCGCAAAAAGTCTCTGGCATTGCGTACACCAACTTCAACTTGTTCAGCAATCTCACCATGTTTTGTCAGATTACTACCTAGAATATGTTCAGGACTGCCAACAAAATCCCGTACTTTAGAAATTTGCTCAACTGCCTTGGCAAAGGCTAAATCTTGTCCTTCTAGAGAAGATCGTAATAGTTCTGCATGGTGAAGATTTTCTCCAGCCACTATACTACCGATTATTTGAGTCGTTTGATGAACGTTTTCTTTCATTAATATGTCTAATTAGCTTAGTTGCTTATTAAGTAGTTTTGAAAGTGCCTGAATGTTATTGATTAAAGCTGATAACTCATCTTTCTGTTCTTGGGAAAATTGCAAATAGTTATCAGGGGTTTGATGCAGATGAAAGTTTGAACCTCTAATAACACTATCGGTGTTCAGCAAAAAATTTAACCCTTTAATAACACCCTCAGTGTGCTGCTGAGTTAGTTTCAATAATTGCTCGATTTCTTTTTTCGCTGCTTTGAGAGCAAAAGATTTTGCCTTGATTTTGACGGTTTCTTGGTTAGCCTTTTCAGCAATTTCTTCATTTTTACCATCCATCAAAAAAAGTCCACCAACTATTGCTGTACCGCCGATAGCCCAACCAACTGGCCCAGCCAACGCTAACAGAGCGTTACCTGCTGCCATACCACCGCCACCAGCCGCTAAAGCACCACCTCCAAGCCAAGCTAATGCCGCATTAGTCGCTGCTGCACCTGATAGAGCAGAAATAGCTGTTCCAGTTGAAGCAGTCCCGAAAGTAGTAGCAATTGCCATCGCTGCTGTCGGAGCAAAGGCAGCAACTCCCACTCCCGCAACGGCTCCTGCACCTGCTGCTGAACTGGCTACCTTAACAGCTTGCTCCGCTTCAATCCTTATACGCTCAACGACTTCATTAAACCTAGCAAACTCAATTTTTAATTCAGAAACTGATTTATCAAACTCTTTAGGTGAATTGGCAAGAGTATTAATATAATTTTCGCAAGCTTGAATCACCTGTTCAGCAGTAGTTTTACGTGTTTCGTAGAGTTCTGTGGCTTTCTCAGTTACTTCTTGTGCAATTACTTGATACTCTTTATCAGCAGCCTCTAACCTCTCTAGAGCTTCTCTTTTGCGATTTTGATGAAACATTTAAAGTATTAGTTTTTTTGTTTGTAAATCATTAGCTTTAATTTAAAATAATTAAGTGGTTTTTGTAAAGCAGAGAAATTACTGAGACAATTTGTTAAGAAAGTATGAAATTAAGAACCATTAAACAAATTCTGATAAAGTTCTTGACTTACAATATTTTATACTATTTATTACAAAATTTTTAAATTATTAAATTAATTACTATATTTATTTTTTAATATGATAGTATGTTTTAAAAAGCTAGAAGCGATAATCAAAAAATGACATTATTTTTTAAAGCTAAACAAAGTTTTTTTTAGAAAGAGAAGTTATAAAATTATGTTATGAGAATTTATTTTGATATGTGCAGTTTACAACGTCCACTTGACACAAAGACACAAGTTAGAGTTGCTGTTGAAGCAGAAGCTATTCTTAATGTTATTGGGCTGTGGGAAATTGGACAGCTTGAGTTAGTGGCTTCACAAGCCTTGCTGTTTGAAGCTAGACAAATTACTCTTTCTACCAGAAAAGCATATGTCTTAGAAGTGTTATCAAAAGCTAATTTATTTCTTACAATAAATGAACAAGTTGAAGCTAGAACACAAGTGTATATCCACTCAGGAATCAAACCATTAGATGCTTTGCATTTAGCGTTCTCAGTTGAAGCTCAAGCAGATTACTTTTGTACGTGTGATGATCGATTATTGAAACGAGCTAAGGAAGTTAATACCCTACAGACTATAGTCGTTTCCCCCCTTGAACTAATTGCGGAGCTATCACTATGAACAGTCAAACAAAATCTTTGAGTGAAATTACGCAACAAGCAATTGAAATACTATCTAAGGAAATTGGCATTGTCAATACAGTCCGTTTTCTCAATCAGTATTCAACAGGCTATGGTAATTATACGGAAGAAAGAGAGAGTCTTTTTAAAGATTTGACTATAGATGAAATTTTAGAGCATATGCCAGACACTTCACTATATATTGCAACGGATGAGTGAAATTGAGCTATGAAAACTGAAAAAGAAAAAATGCTCGCGGGTGAACTCTACAATTCTTTCGATCCCGAATTAGTTGCCGATCGCCTTCAATGTCGTCTACTCTTAAAGCAATACAATGATTCTCGTCCCGATGATACGGAATACCGTCAAGAAATTCTAAAAAAACTGATTAATAACCAAGGTCAAAATTTTTGGATTGAACCGCCTTTTTATTGCGATTATGGTTTTAATATCACCGTCGGCGAGAATGTCTATTTTAATTTTAATTGTGTTGTTTTGGATGTTGCGCCTGTAATCATTGGTGATGCGGTTTTGATTGCGCCGAATGTACAGATCTATACGGCAACTCATCCGCTAGATTGGACAACTCGTTCACAAGGATTAGAATATGCTAAACCGATTACGATTGGTTCTTATGTTTGGCTCGGTGGTGGGGTTATTTTGTGTCCTGGGGTCAAAATAGGCGATCATAGTGTGATTGGTGCGGGAAGTGTCGTTACAAAAGATATACCAGCCGATGTGGTTGCGGCTGGCAATCCTTGTAGAATTATCCGAACTCTGACTAACTAGCTAAAACACTCTTGACTTTTTCTACTATTTGTGCTATTGGTTTTTGGTTAGCGAGGAAGACATTAGCGCAGTTTCGCCCAGGCATTCCCGAAATAGAGCCACCTGGATGAGTTCCCGCACCAGTAAGATACAATCCTTTAATCGGTGTTTGATAGTTGGCGATTTCAGGTAAAGGACGGAATAGGATCATCTGTTCTAGGGTCATATCGATATGATAATAATTGCCGTTGTATGCTCCTAAACGTTCACCGAGTTCGGCAGGACTTTCAACCTGACGCGCTATTAAAGCTTTTTTCAGGTTAGGCGCGTAATCAGCTAATTTATCCAGAACGCGATCGGCTACTTTATTTTTTAGCTCATCTGTCCAACCTGTGCCATGTTGACCCGTTCCTTCTAGTCCTTCTATTTTATAAGGGGCAAAGAATTCGATCCAAAGGGTATGTTTACCTTCAGGTGCCATTGTCGGATCGAGGGTGGTTGGCTGCACGACATAAAACGAAGGATCAGAATCAGGAATTCTGCCAAGATTCGGTTCTTGGTGAGCGATTTCAACCTGTTTTACTGAATCTGCAATTAAAACCGAGCCGACTAAATATTCGTCTTGATGTTCGTGATGTTCAAAGCGTAATGATTCAGAAAGGGCGCAATCAATTTTAAGAATTGTTTCGTTATTATTGACAATTCGACGATCTAATCTTTCTCTGAGATTGGGATCGGCTGAATCGACATCAGCAGCATCCATCATTTGTAAAAATAAGCGTTTAGCATCAATATTTGAGATTACAGCGTGTTTTGCTCGATATTCTTTGCCATCAGCTACTTTTACACCTACTGCACGACCATCATCGACTAGAATTTGTTTAACGCTTTGATCAGTAAGTACAACACCACCATGGGATTTAACCAGTCTGAGCAGGGCTTCAACTAATGCACCTGTACCCCCTTGAGGTCTAGCCATTCCAGGGTGATGACGCATTGCCATCATCATCGCACCGATCGCTAAATTTTTCTGAGAGGGGGGCGCACCGAGTTCAGAGGCTAATCTAGCTAGAGGGGCTTTGAGAAATTCGCTATCAAACCACTCATTTAGTAAATCTTCGGCACTGGTGAGCATGGTACGGAATAAATCAAGCGTTCCATTTGGGCTACCCAATACAGAAAATAGATCTTGAATTTTTTTAATGTCGTAATTTCCAGCAATATCTAATAAAGATTTAGGTGGCGCATTAAAAATAGGAATAATACCACTGATCAGACGTTGCCAAAAGTCCATATATTCAGCATACTTTTTCGCGTCTCTGGAATTAAAACGTTCAATTTCTGCACAGGTTTTCTCAATCGAACGATGTCCTAAAAAGTATTTACCATCAGGATGAGGACAGAAGACAACAGGATCGCAGAATAAATATTTTAGTCCGTATTTTTCTAATTCTAATTCTTGAACAACAGGGCCTAAATGAATAAATTCATGATCAATCGCACAACGATTAAAGCGAAATCCTGGGGCTTCTTGTGGCATTAATTCTTCTGTAGTAGCTGCACCACCTGGAACAGAACGCTTTTCGAGGAGTAGAACGCTGTACCCTGCTTTGAGTAGATAAGCGGCACAAGTTAAACCATTGTGACCCGCACCAATAATAATAATATCGTAGTTTTCCATATGTGAAGTTAAAAAGACAAAATAAGATTCAGTTAAATGGACTATAAAGGCGTGAAAAAGTTAAATCAATTTTTGGAGGATTCAAGATCGATATATTCTCGCCAAAGTTGAATCAATCCATTTTTAAAGTGTATGACGATCGCATCATCAGCTTGTGAGCGTTTGCCCGTTGCTTTTTCCTTATCTTGCCAAAACCACTCAACAACTGCCCGATTATCATCTATTAAAATCCGATGAATTTCAATGCGAATGTCAGTGTAAGTCTTGGCAAATTCGGTGAGACTTTGACGTATCGCTTCTTGTCCTTGCCATTTATGACCTGGAACAATGAACACCCCATCAGGATGAAACAACTTTGAGAATCCTTCTGCATCGCCACTTATCCAGGCTTCACGCGCTTGATAAATGATCGATTTGATTTGCTCTGGTGTCATCAGGGCGATCGTTCCTCCCTTGTATACTGATTTAACATGAGAGTTGAGGCTTAAGTCATGACTCAAGCCTTAATCCCTCATTTTAGACTCCTAACGTTCTTTACCTCAGACCGCTCTGATGAAGGGTTTCGCCTTCCCTTGGTAAAGTCTAAGTGGAGGACGCGACAAAAACTCCACAACCGTTATTTATCTTCTTTGGTACTGTCTGTATTCCTGACGTCGCTCTCCTTCGGAATACAGTGCTGGATCACTGCGGCATAACCTCCATCCAGTACCGATTTGCTATATTATTACTTTACTTCTCGACACCTGTACCTGTAACCTATCTGTTGTTAGAGTCTTTACTATATCCAAAGTTTTATTCAGATTGATTCTAAGATTGCTGACGGAGTAGATGTTGCTGATGGTTAAATTCTTTCTGGTCTTCTGTCAAAAGCGCGTAATCAATGGGTGGACGCATATCCCATTGTACTTGTGCGACTAGCAATAAACTACCACCCATAAATAACCCTGTAGCCAGAAAAGGCATGGTAAGAGACTGGATATAGCCAATACTCAAAATATGGATTAAGCCAAGCAGAATAAAAGTACGGGACTGAATTCCCCATCCTGTACCAAGATAACCGATCGCACTTAATCCTAGCCAAATCGGACACAAATTCAGTAGTATCCAACCCCAATTTAAGAAAATGCCTAAGTCAGTCATGATAGTTCCAACTAACATCAGAATCACCCAAAAATAAACCAGCCACATTAAACGCTCTACTTGCGCCCAAAATATTGTTAATGCGACCATTGATATTACACCAACTAAAGTTAAAATTGACCATGCGATCGCTTGTACTCGCCAACTAAAAGGAAAAAGTTGGGCTACTGAAAAGACGATTAAGGAAATGAGTCCCCAAATCACAAAAACCTGATCGATACGAGTATATATAGAACTAAATAAGGTTGTATTGCGAATTTTGCAGTTAATATACCAAGAGCCTTGTAAATCTTGTACATCCAGTGTTTCTTGTTTACGACGTACAATCGGCTCACGAACAGAAAAGAAATTCATTACGAGGAATGGCTAGAAGCAGATTTAGTGAGGGATATATGTATATCTTAATACAATAATTTTTAATAATTCAATTAGGTGGTAAAGACGCAAGAAATTTACGTCTTTACAAATCAATTTAGTATTTACTTGTACTAATTCTGGGTAAGCGATGTTTAAAACTACATAAAATTTCCCAAGAAATTGTACCTAAAGTCTTAGCCCAATCATCAGCACTAATTGAATGTTTCCCATCTTGACCAATCAATGTTACTATGTCGCCGACTTCTACATCGGGTAAATTTGTAACATCTAACATGATTTGATCCATTGTAATTGCACCAATTTGAGGAACGTATTGACCTTTGAGCAAGACTTTGAGACGGTTTGACAAGTTGCGCGGCACTCCATCAGCATAACCAATACTTACCACTGCGATTTTTGTTTCTCGTTGGGTAATATATTGATATCCGTAACTAACTCCTGTTCCTGCGGGAATGATTTTCACCTGAGTAATTTTGGCTTTGACTTGTAAAACAGGTTTAAGATCAATCGTTGATTTTAAATGGGGTGCAGGATAAAGCCCATACATCGCTAGTCCGACTCTCACTAGATCATAGTGTAAAGAACGATCGCTTAAAACCGCCGCAGAATTGGCTAAATGCAAACAAGGAATTGAGATACCCATCGCTTTAACTTGCTGTATCGCATCTTCAAAGCGTTGTTGCTGCATTTTCATAACCGTCTGATCTAACTCATCTGCTGTTGCTAAATGAGAATAGATACTTGCAATTTTTAAATAGGGTAATTGATGAACTAATGTTACAAATTCGGTCGCTTGTTGCCATAATGTGCCTAAGCGAGACATTCCCGTATCTAGCTTAATATGAACCGATAAAGATTGCTCGATTTGAGCTAGGGTTTTAGAAAAAGTAATCGCTTGTTGGAAAGTACAAATCGTGGGTTCAAGATCCCACTGACACAACGCAGCAATTTCTTCGGGGTTATTGACGGCACCTAAAACGACGATAGGGGCGATAATTCCTGCTTCTCTAAGTTCGATTCCTTCTCCTAATGTTGCGATCGCTAATCGTGATGCTCCATATTGTAAAGCAGTTTGAGCGACTTTAATGGCACCATGTCCATAGGCATCCGCTTTCACCACTGCCATCAATTCTGTGTCTTTTGACAACAAAGCTCTAAGCTGTTTGACATTATGGGCTAATGCGCTTTGATCGATTTCTACCCAGGCCCGTTGACGTATAATTTCTGAGAGTTGGTAGTTATAACGACTCCTAGTAACAACGGTGGTAGTTGGTTCTTGACTCAACACCATATATTTCTCCTTACACCTACACCTACACCGAATTTAACTGAAAATCAGTTAACGCTTAAGATAGACACAAAATATCATAAGTTCCCTAAAGAAAAAAGGGATTTTCTTTGATTATAGAATTAATTAATCTTTAATCTTTAGATCTTACGGCCCAAGGCGGTTAAAACTTTGGTGAAAATAGGTGGAAGAGGGGCTATTGCTTCGATGGTTTCTCCCGTGACAGGATGTATTAAGATTAATCGATGAGCATGAAGCATTTGTCCTGGTAAATTGATCCCGATGGAACGATCTGAAGAATAAACGGGATCGCCTAAAATGGGATAGCCTAAATAACTGGTATGCACTCGGATTTGATGAGTTCTGCCTGTTTCTAGGCGAAATTGCATCAGGGTATAGTTGCCAATTCGTTGCTCAATTTGCCAGTGAGTAACCGCTTCTCTACCCCCTTTTTCGATAGGAATAACTGCCATTTTTTTTCTATCAATCGGATGACGACCAATAGGCAGATTTATGATACCTGTTTCTGTTTTTGGCACACCATGAACAATCGCTAAATATTCTCGTCTTGCAGTTTTAGCTTTGAGTTGAGCTTGTAAATTAGCTTGAGCAAAATCAGTTTTTGCAACGACTAAAACCCCTGTAGTATCTTTATCAAGTCGGTGGACAATTCCTGGTCTTTGTACACCACCAATTCCCGCTAAATCTGCACAATGAAATAATAAAGCATTCACTAAGGTACCTGAATCATGTCCTGGGGCGGGATGAACCACCAACCCCGCAGGTTTATTAATAATAATCAATGATTCATCTTCATACAAAACATCTAGTTTTATATCTTGGGCTTCTACGGCTAGGGGTTCACTCGGTGGGATAATCAGATGGATGCGATCGCCTAAATTAACTTTAATCTTTTTATCACTACAAACTTGACCATTGATCGTCAGTTGTCCTTGTTCTATTAATTTTTGTAAATAAGAACGAGAAAAGTCGGATAATTGTTCAGATAACCAACGGTCTAGCCTGTCTTTTCCCGATTCTACCTGTAAATCAATTTCCATTCTTTTAAATTTAATCATAAAGATAAAGACGCATCATCGTGCGCCTCCATCTCTTATTATGACCAATAACCATCAATTATTGAGGTTGTACGGGTTGAGGTTGTGGTGTTGCTTGGGCCAACTGCATCGACTGTAACAAATTATCGAGGGCGTATTCTAAATGTAACCCCGCATCGACAGCCACCCAACCTTGTGCCGTCAGATGTCGCCATTCAAAGTGTAAATGAGGCCCCGTTGATAAACCCGTACTACCAACACGACCAATGACCGCGCCTTGTTCTACCTTGTCACCTGGTTTAACATAAATTTCTGAAAGGTGGGCGTAACGCGATTCTTGGCTACCATCGAGGTGACGTAAAATCACCATTAAACCATAACCTCCCACCCAGTCAGCAACAGCAACATCACCAGAGTAAGCGGCTAGTACGGGAGTACCAAGCGGCGCACCTAAATCCGTACCAGCGTGCATCGCGGTTTGTCCAGAGACGGGATGAACACGCCAACCAAAAGCCGATGTAATTGCTGCGGGAATAGGAATAGGAAACAGTAAATCAGTACGTTTGTTTTCAGGCGAATTAGTTACTGTCGGACTCATGCGAGTTGCACGCTGATATTGTGGCATCGGTTCGAGGGCAACTCTCGGTGAACCTGCACCCAAATTCAACGCAACCGTATTAACTGAAGATGTTTTAGACGGAATGGGAACAGCCAGAGAAACGCCATTAATTCGCGGTGCAGCAACTCTAACGGTCGTATCTGAGCGAAAACGCCGTGCTGTAGACCGTATCGGTTGGGCAGTTCGATAAGCTTTCGGTGAACTCGCAGCCACTAGGTTAGTTAAGGGTTGAATTGTGCGAACAGTTCTCGTCGGTTTAGCTTTTGCGGTAACTGCACATTGTCCACTCACTAACTGTCCATTTTGAGAAACCGTCTGACAACCCTTTCGACGTTCAGTTATGACGACTTGCTTGGGTGGCGTATAAGACGGTCTAGCATAGTTAGTTGTATCAATATATTGATTTTTCCCTGTTTCTATCTGTTGAGGGGCTAAAGTAACTCTTGTGGTTCGATGACTTTCAGGTTTAACTAGCCGAGTGGTAGGCTGTGTCGTTTGTTGATTAAGGATTTTCGGGGCTGTTAATTTAACGGGTGAAGATTCGGGGGAACTTACAGGGGGGTTACTGCGGTCTGGGATCACAAGTACATCACTCGTACTCGCTAAAGTTTGTGTCGTGGGAAGGATTAAACTACTTCCGACTAATCCTAAACTACCCAATAGACTTAACCACTGTTTAGGAGTTGAACTTTTTTGACTCATGGATGCTGCCTCACTTCTCACGACTTAGTGTTTACTATAATTTGATTTTTTAAGTATCTGTTTTAAGAGGGATTTCCGAATCATACCCTAGACTTATTGTACCGACTGGTAAGGAAATTTCGGTAGATGCGCCAGGAGATTGTAAACAAACTTTTAAAGCTCCTTGAGGGTTTATTCCGATAATAACGCCATGACAACCATCCAGGGTGATAGTTTGTCCAAAATTTTGTAAACTTTGGTTATAAGCAAGTAATAACGGCTCTATCCCTTTTGATAAGTAAAAGTCATAACTTGATAATAATCCCTCAATTACGATCGCGGCTAACTGTTCTAAAGACAAAATCGCACAATCTTTAAAAGAATGTAAATTAATGCCGACTTCAGGTACAGTATTCGTCCAGTTAATGCCAACTCCGATGACTGCTTGTGTAATCTGATCTTGATAGACCTTGGTTTCGGTTTTAATCCCCCCTAACTTTCGCATCTCTATAACTAAATCATTCGGCCACTTTAACTTTACGGAAATATTATATTTTTCTAGACTCTGTACCAGTCCAACCCCACTACAAAGCGTGAGATGAAAAGCATCTGAAGAAGCTAAATCAGTTTTGAGGGCTAAAGATAAATATAACCCCCCCTGCAATGACTGCCATTTGCGTCCCCATTGCCCCCTTCCTGCCGTTTGTTGACCTGCAATCACGACAAAAGGTGTTTTTTCTCCTTTTTCTAATAACTCCCATGCAGTTTGATTTGTAGACTCTAAGATGTCATAAATGTGAACAGCAAGAGGTGATGAATGCAGGAAACTTTTTAGTTGTTGTTGATTCAAATTCATCGTTATGATGTTTTGTAACGAATTTGTAAAGAAAAATATCGTATTGAGGTTGAAATCGTGATTGCATCTGTCAGTGATCTTCGCCAAACCCAAAATACAGCTTGGCAATGGCAAACGTGGCAAGATTTACCCTATTTAACTTGTAATTTACTGTCTCCTTGGCCACATGGATTCTTTACTCGTTCATTTTACCCCCATGCACCACAAGATTTAACCCCAATCCTGTCAAGCGATGCAGAAGTTTATCGCGTTAAACAAGTTCATGGTAACTGTGTTCTCACACCAAAGGAAATTGAACAAGCACAAAGCGAACCGTTAGAACCTGATTATCCCCCTGCTGATGGGATTATTACAACACAAACTAATCAAGCTATTTGGGTTGCTAGTGCCGATTGTACACCTTTGCTGATTGGAGACATTAAAACGGGTTACACTTCGGCTATTCATGCAGGATGGCGCGGAACCGCCCAAAAAATTGTCCCTCAAGCCATTTCTCGTTTTTTAGCTTTTGGTAGTCGTTTAGAAGATTTACGGGTAGGAATGGGGCCCGCTATTAATGGAACAGTTTACCAAGTGACGAATACTGTAGCGCGTGAAATTGGGGCAAGTCTGGTGATGGATACTTCAGACGATATTTTAACGGCTTTGGAAAATATGCCTGATTCTCCGTTGTTAAGTGATGCTTTCCCTGGACGAGTTCGGATTGATGTGCGTCGGGTTAATTTCTTACAATTGCGACAATTAGGGATTGAATCTGAACAAATTGCGATCGCTCCCTATTGTACCTATCAACAGCCCGATTATTTCTTTTCTTTTCGTCGAACTAAAGAAAAAAAGGTGCAGTGGTCGGGAATTGTTAGTGTTTAATTGATCAGGGTTTGGTCGTCAAACCCCTTGTCTCTTAAATTTTATTTTTTCACTTAAAACAATCTATTTTTTCAGGTGTTTTATTAGATAGATGATCTGAAACAAAATTTAATTACGCTCGGCAAAATGAGAGGATTTTTAGAAAGATTTAATAGCTTGGACTTCGTAGCTAAGATAATATTTTGAAATCTAGTCTTAATTAAATCATAAAAATTAAGACTCATCTAAAACTACCGAATAGAACTATGACCGCAGAATCACAACGACTCGAACAAAATACGACTGGTCAGGTTGATTGGTATAAATGGGGCCCCTATCTGAGTGAACGCCAGTGGGGAACAGTGCGGGAAGACTATAGCGATGATGGGAATGCTTGGAATTATTTTCCACACGATCATGCGCGCTCGCGGGCTTACCGTTGGGGCGAAGACGGATTGGGTGGGATTACCGACAATCATAACTTACTCTGCTTTGCACTCTCCTTATGGAACGGCAAAGATCCTATCTTCAAAGAACGGATGTTTGGCTTGACTAACCCAGAAGGGAATCATGGCGAAGATGTCAAAGAATACTACTTCTACCTCGACAGTACGCCCACTCACTCGTACATGAAGTATCTCTACAAATATCCTCAAGCTGAGTTTCCATACAAGGATTTGATCGAAACGAATGGCAACCGCGATCGCTATGAACTGGAATATGAACTATTAGACACAGGGATCTTTGACGACGATCGTTATTTTGATGTCTTTGTGGAATACGCTAAAGCAGATGCCGAAGATGTATTGATTAAAATCAGCATTGCAAATCGAGGCCCCGAACCTGCTACCCTTCATGTATTACCTACCCTGTGGTTTCGCAACACTTGGTCTTGGACAGATGGTGGGGCCAAACCAGTCATGACTAAGGTAGAGGGTTCGGGTAATAGTGTGGTTCATGCTCAGATCAACGATACCCTACTCGATAAATACATCAAAGATTACTACTTCTACTGTGAGGGAGTGACACCCTTACTGTTTACCGAAAATGAAACCAACAATGAGCGAATCTTTGACACACCGAATGCCAGTCTCTATGTAAAAGACGGCATTAATAACTACATCGTTCATGGTCAATCCGATGCCATTAATCCGAGTAATATTGGCACCAAAGTCGCATCCCATTATCAAATTACCGTTGAGGCAGGGGAGACAACAGTTATCAAATTGCGCCTTTCTAAAAACGAGCCGAATCAAATAGGAGATCCCTTTGGCTTTGGCTATGAGCAAACCTTTGTGAACCGCCTTAAAGAAGCCGATGAGTTTTATGCGACAGTGATTCCGCCAAAGATACTAGAGAATAGCGATCGCGCCAACGTCATGCGGCAAGCCCTAGCAGGAACCATGTGGACGAAACAATACTTCTACTACGATGTCGATGTTTGGCTGAGGGAGCGTAACATTAACCCTTGGACACAAACCGATCAAAGGTGGCAGGTGCGAAACAATGATTGGTTTCATATGCACAACGACGATATCATCTCCATGCCCGACAAGTGGGAATATCCCTGGTATGCCGCTTGGGATTTAGCCTTTCATGTGATTCCGATTAGTTTAATCGATCCAGCCTTTGCCAAAAAACAACTCTTGCTCATGCTACAGGAAGATTATCTGCACCCAAACGGTCAAATTCCTGCTTATGAATGGAACTTTGGTGATGTCAATCCACCTGTACACGCTTGGGCTACTTGGGAGATTTATACAAAAGATCGTGGACTCAAACAAGGTGCAGGCGATATCGATTTTCTTAAATACGCCTTTTCCAAATTGGTGATCAACTTCACTTGGTGGGTTAACCGCAAAGACGAAGGCGGTAACAATTTATTCCAAGGTGGCTTTCTGGGACTAGATAACATTGGTGTGTTTGATCGCAGTGCCTCTTTACCCACAGGGGGACACCTCGAACAAGCAGACGGTACCGCTTGGATGGTGTTCTTTAGTCAACGGATGTTTCAAATTGCCATTGAACTAGCACTTCACGACCCCCTCTACGAAGACTTCGCCATCAAATTCTTCAAACATACCATGTGGATTGCGGGAGCAATGGATCGCATCGGTGAGTACCATGACGAACTGTGGGACGAAGAAGATGGCTTCTTCTATGATGTACTGCGTCTGCCTGATGGTAACTCCACGCGCTTAAAAGTGCGATCGTTGGTAGGATTATTGTCGCTGATGGCCGTTGCTGTCTTCCCTGGTGAAGCTTTTGAAAAACTACCAAACCTAAAGCAAGAGATCGAAGAGTTTACCATGCGGCATCCTGAATTGATGCAGAATATCCATCTTGTCACTACACCAGGAGTACAGAATCGGCTGAAGTTGTCTATTTTAAATGAAGACAAACTACGCCGTATTCTAGCTAGAATGCTCGATGAATCCGAGTTCCTCAGTGATTACGGCATTCGTTCCCTCTCTCGCTATCACCTAGAAAATCCTTACTACTTTCATCATGAGGGACAGGCCCTTAAAGTGGGATACGTTCCTGGGGATTCGACCTCTGGTATGTTCGGGGGTAATTCCAATTGGCGCGGCCCGATTTGGATGCCAATGAATCTCTTGCTGATTAGAGCCTTGCTGCAATACTACACCTACTACGGCGATTCCTTTACTGTTGAATATCCTACAGGATCTGGTAAATACCTATCGCTGTATGAGATCACAGAGTGCATCAGCGAACGGATTGTCAGCATTTTCCTCAAGGATGAGTCGGGCCGCCGTCCCCTTTATGGTGCTGCCGAGAAGTTCCAGACTGACCCGCACTGGCGTGATCTGATCCTGTTCTACGAATATTTTCACGGAGATAACGGGGCGGGAATTGGTGCTAGTCATCAAACGGGATGGACTGCCTGTGTTGCCCGAATGCTCCAAGCTTTAGGATTCTTTACCAAAGAAATGTTGCTCAATACCCCCACACCAGGAGAACTGACAAGGTATGGGTTTGAGGACGTGAAGAGTGCTGTAACAGAAGCTTAATCATCTAGGTGATTGGGGTGAGAAATGCTTAAGCTTTTACATTGAACTTGGGCATTCTCAAACCCCAACGACTTTTTAACCCTTCAACATTTTTAAACAATTATCCCCCAACTAATTGTTGCCAAGTGGTTTTGACAAAATGACTCGCACTATACCACAGTTGAGCAAAATCAATCCCAGATGTGTATTGTCCTAAGTTTAATTCTTTTCCTAAGCTTTGGACAAAACGGGTAATCGGTCGTAAAACTTCACTCGGTTCAATCCCAAATAGAAATTTTAGCAGTAATAAAGCAATAGCGATCGTAACAGCAATACTTAACGCACTTCTAAGAACACTCATCAACCAACCGAACAGAGTCGCCGCTACAAAAAGTGCAATGATAAACAAGATTAAGCTCATAGGGATAGATCCAAAAGATAAATGTTTGTCACTCTAGACAAAGAAAGCAAACTCAACCCGTCGCATCAATGACCAACAGGGCTTATAGAGCGATTGTATACATATTAGATTAGCAAGCCTTATCTGATCTCATTTTTTAGGTCAGGAAATCTTGACTAATCTCTTTTTTTCATTTCCTCAGTAATAAATAGACTCACTAAGCGAGAAACCGAAATCCCCACATAGAAAACGCCGAGCATTGCTTCTAGAACAGATAAAACTTTGGTAATTCTAGCCACAGGTAAAATATCACCAAGGCCTAATGTTGTTAAAGTTGTAAAACTATAATACATGGGTTCAAAAGCAATATCTTGATGATTTAATGGGGAGATATAGAATGATTTCTCATCTAAAAAATAAATCATATCATACAAAAAACCAAACCAAATTCCAATTAAAAAATAAATACAGATTCCCCCCTTCAGAATATCGTCATTAACCCGATCAGCTTGTGCTACTTTTTCAGCAATTAAATAAATTGCTAATCCTAAAAAAGATAGATTAATGATTCCAATAAGAATGACTAAAAGAGGTTTACCTAAAAAACTGGGTTTAGTCTCAATTAATATTTGTGAACAAAGAGTTATAACTGCAAAACTTAAATAAGCATTACGATGAAATTTCTTATTTGGGTAAAAAGTATGAATAACACTATAGATGAAAATGACAAGAATAAAACTTAAAATAATTCTAACAGCATTACTGTAAAACCAAAATGAGGAAGCAAGTGCTAAAGAGACGAGAACAAATAAAAGCCGATTATAAAGATTGCTTAAAGATTTCTCTTGGTTCATTGAAATTTTACTCAACTAAATACACAATGTCGAGCCAAAGCCTTTTGTAAAAGGGTATTATATTCTTTATCGTTTACTAAATAAGCTCCAAAACGCGCTAAATGAGGATTTTGTAACTGAGCATCGAATAATAAAAAATTTCGGTTTCTTAAATGTTCAACCAACTTAACCATTGCCACCTTAGAAGCATTAGGAACCTGATAAAACATCGATTCACCAATAAATGCACCCCGAATGACAATCCCTAAAATGCCACCGGCTAATTGTCCATCATACCAAGTTTCAAAACTATAAGCCCAACCAGCCTGATTTAATTTTAAATAAACATTCATCAAATCAGATGAGATCCAAGTTGTCTCGCGGTCAGCACATCCAGAACAAACGGCTTGAAAATCACGATTAATCGACACACTAAAACGCTCTTGATTAATAAGTGGACGAAGAGATTTAGGATAATGAAAGCGTTGATCTAAGGGAATTAAAGCACGTTTACGACTGGTATACCATCCCAATTGACCGCGATCGTCTGCCATCAGAAAATAACCGTGAGCATAGCCTTGTATAATAGATGCAGTATCCACGTTGATCACCCCTCTCCCCTTGATCACTCATTAAAACTAATTCTTGTCATGAGCGTTGAACCGATTCCTCCGATAACCTTACCTCCAATGAGAGATCCCCAACAAGAAGGGATATGGTTACGTGATGCGTTACATCGCTGGTTAGATCAAGAATTTATTCCAGAGCCTATAAATGCCACAATAGCAGAAAGAGCGACTCAAATTTATACCCGACAACGCTTGGAAGGGGAAAACGATCTTGGCTCATTGGTGATCGCTATTGTAACGGAAATGCAAGCCTTTGATTTTCGAGAAAGCTTTTATAGTGAATTTGCGATCGCTAATGCCGTCAGCGATCTGATTTTAGCAAGTCTGGGGATTGATCGCTGTTGCGGACAAAGCTAAATAGTTATAAGAATAAGTCGTTAGATCAGCATCCTAACGACTCAAGAAACCAAGCTTAACTTAAATTACCAGCTAGATTTCACTACACCTGGGAGTAAACCTTGGTGCGCCCATTCTCTTAAAACGTTACGAGATAAGCCAAAATCTCTGTAGTAACCTCTAGGTCTTCCTGTGGCCCAACAACGGTTACGGTGGCGACTGGGTGCGCTATTACGGGGCAGTTGTTGTAACTGTGCGTGGATTTCTAGTTTGTCATCAAGAGTTTCTGCAAGACGGAATTGTTCTTTAAGGTCTTCGCGTTTGGCCGCGTGTTTAGCAATTAGACGATCGCGTTTTTTTTCGCGCTCAATCATGGACTTTTTAGCCATATCTGAATTCTTTTATAGATTTTTGATTTAGACAGCATTTTCCATTATATCGTATTGGCTGTTACTGCATCACGATTTTTTAAAAAGGTCAGACTTTTTTTACCACTTTTAAAATTAACTGCTATCTTTGTACAAAGGTAGCGTATACCGATCAGTTTAATTTTTATTTTGTAATCGTTTTGTTATTTTGGAGATAAATTTATATGGCAAAAGAAGCTACTACCATGATGTCTCGAATGATCTCGGTTGCTGAACCAGCAGGGGCTACAGAAATGCGTCCTTGGGGTTCTTTTACCACTTTAGAAGAAGGCCCTGGCTATAAGATTAAGCGTATTGAAGTCAACCCTGGTCACCGTTTGAGTTTACAAATGCACCACCATCGCAGCGAACACTGGATTGTCGTTTCGGGGACGGCTAAAGTAACTTGTGGAGAAACTGAAGAAATATTAGCGGCCAATCAATCGACTTATGTTCCTCAGTGTACGGCTCACCGTTTAGAAAATCCAGGTGTGATCAGATTAGTGTTAATTGAGGTTCAAAATGGGGAATATTTAGGAGAAGATGATATCATCCGTCTCCAAGATGATTACTCCCGTCATAAATCGTAATCATCAATTAACTTGTTTCAAATACTGATTTTAAATTCTTGATGATTCATCAACTTATCACATATCTATTGAGAAAGGAGAATTAAACCTCTCTTTTCTCATAAATTTTTTTCAGTGGTTTTTCTAGATAAAAATGCTTTCATCAAAGACAGTTTGTAGTTCAATTGAAGCCTTAAGGCTTTTTTTATTTATTTCAGAATACGCTCATGCCTACTTATAAGTGTCGAAAATGTGGGAATGAAATTACTTTATCGAGCAAACCTGGACAATGCCAAAGTTGTCAATCTCTTCAATTTAGTATTATTCGTCGTGGCAATTCTAAATCTTTGAGTAGTGATTTAGGAAAAAGATCACCTAGTTTTAGCAAAACTCATTTTTTATCATCTTCTCTTCATTCATCAACACAAAAATCACCTAAAACTAATCTATCAACGGGTCAAAAATTATCATCAAGTCTGGAAAGTTCTTTAATTGTTCCTCCTGCTATTAAATATCAAAAAACAACTCCACAACCGACTCTACCTCTCTACTCCAGTCCCTCTAATTCATCTCCATATCAAAAATCATCATCAAAGAAAAAATTGAATTTACTTATAAATTCAATTATCTTAGGCTTATCTGGAGTTTTTGGCTATTGGTTATGGATACAACAATTTAATACAAATGATTTTAAAAAAGTTGTTTTACAAGACAGCTTTAAATCTGCTAAAAATTGGTCTTTGACAGATGGCTCAATTGTTAGAAAAGGAAGTTTATTTAAAAGACAGCCAATTCCTTATCATTATGGTGCTTCAATTTGGACAAAAAAGAATTTTACAGATGTAGATTTTACCGCAGATGTGACACAAATTAAGGGCGGTGATAATAATGCCTATGGAATTACCGCTAGAGTCAACGGCAAATCATCAGAAAATTTTTATTATTTATTAATTGATGGAAAAGGAAATTTTGTGTTAGGTAAACACACTAAAGATGGTTGGTTTCCTAAAGTGGGATGGAAAAAAGATGGAGCGATCAAGCCAGGAAATCAGAAAAATAATTTAAGAATTGTTTGTAAGGATAATCTCATTTTTGGTGTGATTAATGGAAAAAGAGTAGGGAGTTTTCGGGATCAAACTTTTGAGTCTGGAAAGATAGCGGTTTTTTCAATGCGAGGTAAAGAAGAAGCAGCAACCGTTTATTTTGATAATGCTTTAGCCAAAGAAAAATAAGATTTTATCGGTAGTCATAGTTTACCAAAACGACGATCGCGCATTTGATAATCTTCAATCGCTTTGCGAAACTCCTCACGATTAAAATCAGCCCAAAGTGTAGGGGTAAAATAAATCTCAGTATAAGCGAGTTGCCACAAAAGAAAATTACTCAGACGCATTTCGCCGCTAGTCCGTATCAGAAGATCAGGTGCAGGAAGATCGAGTGTATACAAAGATTGTTGTATGATTGTTTCATCAATGGCATCGGCTTTTAGTTCTCCTTGTTGGACTTGGCAAGCCACATGACGACAAGCGCGGGCTATTTCTTGACGACCACTATAGTTAATCGCTACGTTAAAATAAACCTCTTGATTTTGGCAAGTTAGATTAATAGCGCGTTGCATTTCCCGTTGTAAAGCTAGAGGTAAAGCGTCTAATTCACCTAGAAGACGTAAACAAACCCCCTCTTGCTGCATTTCCTCTAATTGTTCACGTAGCAACCGTTCAAATAAACGCATTAAAAAATTGACTTCAACGGTGGGACGGCCCCAGTTTTCCGTCGAGAACGCATACACGGTGAGTATTTTGATTCCCCATTCCTTACAACAGCGTAGAATATCTTTAACGACTTCTGCCCCTTGGTAATGTCCAGCAATACGGGGTAGTCCTCGTTGAGTTGCCCAGCGTCCATTCCCATCCATAATAATCGCCACGTGACGGGGTAGGGAATTCGAGATTTTAGAAGGCAGATTTGGGAATAATATAGATGTCGATCGTTTCATAGGTCACTCATTATTTAGTTACAAAAAGTTGTGTTAAATATTCTGGTGTCAGACTTTTACTCCAACGCCACAGCAGATGTAAAACCTTAATAAAGGTGTAGACTAACTCTAGTCTGTGATGCCATGACCAACCATTCCAATTCAGTACACCCATCATGCGGCGAAAAGTGCGAAATAAATGGATGGTAGATTGGATATGACTCGTTTGACTAGCGTTTTGTTGGACAAAAATCCGACGTAGACTAGAACCAATTCGACTCAGATAAGACTCTGGGAACAACCATAAGCCAAAACCCCAAAACTTAGTCATGTGGTTGATTTCATCTTGTAGTAATTCGGCGAAAACTTGTTGCAATGTGGATGTTGTATGTGCCATCAACCACAGATAAAGACAAACCGCGCTATATTCAGTGATGACACGATGGAGACCATGACGGTATAAGTCATCATAGGGATTATTTAAAGGTTCATAAATTTTCGGAGTATGAAGAGAAAAACTAGGATGTTTGCCTGTAAGCTGTTTATAGATTTTGATTAATGCGGGTGCGTGTTGTCGTTCTTCTTTTTCCCACAATCCTAACTCTAACATTGTGCCATCAGTTGCCGCGATACCACCGACAAAACGGGCTAGTTGCGGGTGAATAGGTTCTAAATACTGACGACTGGCTTGGGTATAACCGCGAATGGGTTCTTCTGTTTCTATTGCACCAATTAGAATTGAAAGAAAGACCTCTAATTTAATGCCAATTACTTGTTCTGAATTAATATTCTGCCAGTGAATGGGCTGCCAGGCACGCGGTTGGGGGTTTTTAAATTGGTGAGGGAGATCTTCAAGACGATCGCATAAGATTTGCGGGGTAATATATTGGTTAATTAAGGTATCGAGTCGCTTTAAGATGTTCTTCTTAGGATCAATTTCACTTTTCTTATCGACATTGAGTTTGTAAGAAAGCATTGTTTAATGAGTCTTATTTGTATTTCTTGTTCTAATTTAGATAGACTCATAAACTTTGTCAGTCGAATAAAGTCGGGAATTTCGATATCCTACCGAGTCGGAAAAAGTCGGATTAGAGTTAAGTTATGTGATCGCTTCTAACTAACATGGGTAAGGCTGAAATTTTTACCAGACCACTTTCTACAACATCTATTTGCAGTCGGTACCCACGCAGTAAACTCATCCCAACTAATGGCTCTGTTTCTGCTGCTGCTACGTCAATAACTTTAGTCTGGCCATCCCATATTACAATTGCTCTGTACATATCGAAAATAACTTCACTTCCATCACCCAAAGTACCGAAATCACGAAAATGCCAAGATAAGCCAAGAGTAGTAATGATAGATAGTGGAAGAGAGAGAAAACCCGTAAAACCTGTATCAATCACAGCATTCACCATCTGTTTAGGGGTGTTAGCCTGACCGACTGCGATGGAGATAATGGCTTCACAATTCTGATTCACGAAACCTTGCATCATAGAGGCTTTTTCAGGCTTTTTGAACCAAAGCGATAAAGTGTGCGATGTCCAATCCGAATTACCCAAGGTTGAGCATCGTCGTACCGCTCATAAAGTCGATCAGTTGCCGCGATCGCAGTGTCAGCAACTTCAAAAGCTCCAGTTTCAATATCGATCGCCACAATTTTGCCATAATTACCTTCTTCGACTTGAGGACGTATCTGAGACTCATAGATCTCATCGCCAAGCCGTGCAAATTCTTCTTTACTGTAGCGAGGTTGCCGAACTGCCATCAGATTGACCATATTATAGCTTTACGCCTTTATTTTAGCTTGGAGCTCTCCAACAATAGCTCACTTCCAAGAGCGTTTTTTATTTCTGCTACCTATTAGGAAATTTCTTAATTTTACATTAAGCCATGAGCCATAGTCTTTCAGCGTTAGACTAGACTAAAGAGCAATCTGGTTGTATTAATTAGCCATGAATGTAGAGTCCGCATTAGTATTAGCAGATACCCTAATTTTTACCCAGACTGGTAAACATTTAACTGATCTACAAAGCACGATTTTACAGAAAGTTTGGCAAGGTCAGAAATATATTGAGATTGCTGATAAGTATAATTGTACTGAAGGACACGTTAAGGATGTCGCTTCGTTGTTATGGAAACTGCTATCTGTCGCTTTAGGTGAAAAGGTAACAAGAAATAATGTTCGCTCTATATTGGAACGAAAGTTACTCAATCAATCTGAGGTAATATTACCGACATCTTTAGCCACAAATCTAAGTTTTGTGGGACGGAAAAGTGAAATTAATCATCTTTGTACTCTGGTTGAACAAGAAAATAAAGTAATTGTTATTCAAGGTGAAGGCGGAATCGGAAAAACGACTTTAGCGCAACAATATTTTAGAGAACAAGAGTTTGAGTTAGTGTTAGAGCTTCTGATGGCTAAGGAAACTCAAAATATTACTTCTGTAGAAAGTGTGATCGAAGAATGGCTAAAAAAAGACTTACAAGAAGAACCAGGGCGAGAATTTGGTATTACTTTAAGGCGGTTAAAACGACATCTAGAAACACGGCGAATTGGTATTTTAATTGATAATTTAGAACCAGCTTTAGATGCTCAAGGGATGTTGATTCCTGCTCATCGTCGCTATGTAGAATTGTTGCGGGTGTTGAGTTCTCAAGTGCAATCCGTCACATTAATTACTAGCCGCGATCGCATTTGTGAACCTGCCCTTAATCTCTATCATTATCGCTTAATCGGATTAGATTTATCAGCATGGGAAAAGTATTATCGTGCTTCTTCAGTATCTTGTGATTTTCCAACTTTACAGGCAATGCACAAAACCTATGGTGGCAACCCTAAAGCAATGGGCATTTTGTCTGGTGTGATTCAAACTGATTTTGCTGGAGATATGCGAGAATATTGGCAAGAAATTAAAGACGATCCTTTAAGTGAAATCGATTTAAAAAACTTAGTTGCTAGTCAATTTAATCGTATCCAAACACTTGATATTAATTCTTATAACTTGTTGTGTCGTCTGGGGTGTTATCGTTATCAAGATATTCCCAAACTTTCAAGAAAAGCGTTATTAGCTTTACTTTGGGATGTAGAAACAGTATCTAGCAAACGAGTTATTCAGTCTTTACAACATCGTTGTTTAATAGAATATGCTCAAGGGCAATACTGGTTACATCCAGTGATACAGGCTGAAGCAATTACGCGCTTACGTTGTACTTCAGAATGGCAACAAACAAACCTTAAAGCGGCTGAATTTTGGACAGAAAGTGTTAAAGAGATTTTGACGTTACAAGATGGAATAACAGCTTGGGAAGCATTGTATCATTATCTGGAAATCAAAGATTTTGAGCAAGCGAGTCAAGTTATTCTACAACCTCGTAAAAATCAATGGGGACAATTTTTACCCCTTGGTAGTATTTTCTATCGGATGGGTTTACTGCAACCTGTTCTTAGGGCAATTCTTCAGATTATTGAACAGGTTGAAAATCCTTATCATCGTAGTGAGCTTTATAATATTTTAGGTGATTTATATTGGATAACTGGTTATATCCGTAGTGCGATTAACTGTCAAGAAGAAACGATTAATATTACTGTTAACTGTCTTAAAGAAATTAAAGATAATCAACGGCTCATTTATTATCTAAAAATGCTAGAAATAGATTCACTCCTTAGCATTGGTTTATATCAGATTGATTTGTGGGAACTTGAAAAAGCTATTTTTTTCTTGAATCAGGTTGTTGAATTAGCTCAAAATACACCTCATGCTCGTTGGGCGCAAAAAGCTACTATTTGTTTGGCATTAGTGAAATCTTACTTAGGAAATCAACAGGAAGCTTTATTAATTGCAGATAGTATTTATTTTCATAAAAGGCTAGGTGAAGAAACAGGACGTTTTGCTTATTTTATGCAAATTTTAGGACAAACTTATGTCAATCTTGGAGAAATAGAGAAAGCAAAAGAACTTTTACAAAATGCGATCGCTTTTTCTCAACAAAGTCATTACCCTCAAGTTAGAGCTAAAGCTTTAATCAGTTTAGCAGAAGTTGAGCGAAGACAAAAAAATTTAGATTTAGCTATAACTAAACAGTTAAAAGCGATTAATATTTTAGAAGAAATTGGCGCGAAATGTGATTTAGCCGAAAGCTATTATCAGTTAGGAATAACACAACAGCAGTTAGGAGAGAATTACAACAAATCTTTTGAAAAAGCCATACAACTGTTTACAGAAATCGAAGCACCTAAACAAATTGAGAAAGTTCAGAAAGCTATTAATTTTTTATAATTTTAAATAGTTAAACAATTCTGTAGAGGTTAACTGCCAGTTTTGTAATACGCTTAAAACAGGTAATATATTATCATCTTCTTTGATTTCTGGGAGGCGATCAGGATAAAATATAGTAACTGATTCATCTTCAAGATCGATTAACCAACCTAATTTTGTACCATGCTTAAAACAGAAAAGAATTTTTTTGATGATTTTATTAGTTGATTGTTCTGGAGATAAAATTTCAATAATCCAATTGGGAGAAATTTCAAATTTATTAGAAACTGAACCATCTGCATCTTTAGGGATATTCTGCCACTCAAAGACAGCAATATCAGGAACGATAGAGCGTCCTCCAAAAGTACAACGTAATTCATTGAACGCATAAGCTAATTTTGGTTCTACTCCAACCTGATTAATTTCTGCTGAAAAACGAGTTTGAATAATACTATGTTTTCCTTGAGGCATAGGTTTCTGCTCTACTTCTCCATCAATGTATTCACTCGCTGGTTTAGTATCTGGAAGTTTTAAAAACTCTTCTAATGTTAAATGTTTAGGAATTTGATTTGTAATCATTATCGCCTCCTAAAGGTAGGGGTTTGGTCTCCAAACCCTTTTAATGTATCTCATTAATTTGAGATTGGCTATATTCCATATAAACCTTTTTTCTTTGACTTATACCAAATCATATAGGTTTGGTAACCAAACCCCTACAAATCATCTGTTGTCTTTATCAATAGAAATGGTATTAATTTTATTCTAAACTACAACAATAGAGTAGACAAAATGCCTACCCTACAAAGTTTTCATTTTACTTTTCTCTTAACTACTTTCCTTTTCTTCTCTTCAGTTGACTTAACTCTATTCCACTCATTGCCAATAGTCCTAACATAGTGGAAGGTTCTGGAGTTGGCTGCGGGTCAGGCCCTGTTGATGGTAATGAAGCAGCCCCAAAAATATTCCCACTTCCACCAGTAACAAGTTTATCAAAAGTTCCTGCTCCTGTGGTAGGGTTAATGATAATTTGTTGTCGAGCATATGTGTACCCAAAGAGGGGGCCATTCTCAAAGAAAAGACCGACTACATCACCAAAGCCGATACTACCAATTTGAGTCGCTACACCGTTGATAGGATTAATCGAAAATAAAGTACTATTAACTGGAGTTGAAGATGTTCCTAAAAATCGATTATTGACAGGATCAAATACAATATCTCCCGCGCTGCTATAATCAGAAAGATTATTGACAACGGTGGCATTACCAGTAGTAGTATTAATAGTAGATAGTTGATTTTCTCCTGATGCGTAAAGTTGATTTGTGTTATCAAAACCCAAAGCATTTAGGGTAGTGCCAGTATTGCCAATTAGCGTAGATGTATTAGTGATCTGATCGATATTATATAAACTATATAATCCAGAAAACGCAACACCATAAAGTTGGTTAGTTTCAGATAAGGCAATGTCTGTAAAGCTTATATTTCCCGCTACAACTGGAGTAAATACCCCTGTTGTAGTATTGATATCCAACTTCTCCCGAACTTGTTGAGAGAAAAGAAGCTGCTTGTGCTGCGCTGGTAATGCTAAGATAAGCTGAGGTAGTCAAAGCAACTAAAGCCGTTTTAAGAAAAATTGCGTTATTCATGAAATGTTATCCCGAAACAATGATTAATCTAGCTAAAATCTAGTTATTAAATATCATACATTATAGTTTTTAAAATTTTATATAGCTAAAACTATATAACGTAGCTATAATTTGGCTATATTTAAGAAGGAAACTTAATTATGACAATAGTTAATCAAGATTTTGCTGAAGCGAGAAATCAATGGGATTTAGAGACACTATATAAAGACCCAACCTCGGTTAAGGGAAAAAGTCTAACACCAGTAGAAAAACAGCACCTACAGGGTTTACTATGTGGTTATAGTCCCTCAGAAATCGCTCAAAAGCTACAAAAAAGTGTTAAAGGCGTTGAAATTGCTTTTTGTAACACTTTGTATCAATATGTAAAAAATTTAGTTGGTCAATCAAATGGTAAAGTTGAAAACTGGCGTAATATTAGTGAGTGGTTAGAGGCAGCAGGATATAAACATCAGATTATTAATGAACAAAATATAATTGATTATTCTTCACTTAATATAGTCGTTAAAGAGTGTGATGTAACTGTTAGAAATTGTAACTTAACTCTTAAAAATAATCATCTTCACATCGATTTGAATATTTGTTTAGCTGCACCTTTATTGTCTAATGTAAGCAGTTTTGAAGTTTTAGCCGATAAAGAGTTACAAGAAGAAAATTAATTTATAGTTATTAGAATCAAGTTGTAAGAATTGTAGTAATTGTAGGAAAGCATAGCTATTAGTCAGAGAATAAATTCCCAGTCTCATAGCGCAAGTCCATTAAAATGGACTAAACTGTATGCAATTAAATTAGTAGGTTTCAACCGATTTCTGCTTTAAGACAGAGAATAAATTCTCTGACAGTATTTATGAAATCTACCATGAATTCATCCTATCCTTATCCTGATGAAGAGTCTCGTAGAAGATGCTTAGAACGTTTACGAGAAACCAATCGCCAACTTGACCTCTATAATTTGCAATTAGATGAGTTAATCGCCATGATAGAAGCAGAAGCACGCCAACAAAAACGAGAACGTTTACTAAAAAAATCAAACGATCATATTTAAAAATTACTTTGTTGACGTTGATAGAGTGACCAATATAAGCCGCGTTTTTGTAATAATTCTAAGTGGGTTCCTTGTTCTACTAAAATCCCTTTTTCCAAGACTAAAACTGAATCCGCTTTTTGTAAGGGTTCAAAGCGATGGGCAATCATAAAAACGGTGCGATTTTGTGAAAAGTTTTGTAAATTTTGTAAGACTTGTTGCTCTGTTTCTGCATCTAATCCCGTTGTTGCTTCATCTAAAATTAGGATAGGTGCTTGTGAAATAAATAGACGTGCTAGAGTAATTCGTTGTCGTTGTCCCCCTGATAAAGCTACGCCTCTTTCACCGACTTTTGTATCATATCCATAGGGTAAATCACAAATAAAATCATGAGCGACTGCTAATTTTGCTGCTTGAACAATTTGCTCGTCGGTAATATCTGAATTATTAAGAGAAATATTTTCTAAAATCGTTCCATTAAATAAATAATCTTCTTGTAAGACTACACTAATTTGCTGCCGTAAGGAGCCTAAATCAACACTATTTAAGTCAAAACTATCGATTAAAATTCGTCCTGTTTCGATCGGGTATAATCGTTGAATCAACTTCGATAAAGTGCTTTTTCCTGAACCACTTCGCCCAACAATTCCAACAAACATTCCTGGTTTAGCCGTAAAAGAAATACCTCTTAAAATCGGTTCTTGATCGGGTTGATAGCGAAATATTACTTGATCAAAAATGACTTCACCTTGTAGGGGTGGTAAGACTAATCCTGTGCCAAGTTCAGCTTCGGGAGGAACATTAAGGATATCACCAATTCGATCCACTGAGAGTAATACCTGTTGTAGATTTTGCCACAATTGTACTAATCTTAGTAATGGCCCTGTGACTCGTCCTGATAGCATCTGAAAAGCGACTAATTGACCAACTGTAAATTTTTGATCGATGACTAATTGCGCCCCAAACCAAAGAATTAAAAGATTAGAAAAATTGGTGAGAAATCCTCCAATATTATTACTAATATTCGAGGTTGTAGAGGCTTTAAATCCTGTACGAATGAAACGGGCAAATAATCCCTCCCAACGTTCTCTAGCCGTATTTTCAGCCGCATGACCTTTGAGAGATTGAATTCCTGTAATTGTTTCGACTAAAAAAGATTGGCTATCGGCACTACGGTTAAATGTTTCGTTTAACCAGTATCTTAAAATTGGAGTTGCGGATAAAGTGAGTAGGGCAAATAACGGTAAAACTGCTAAAGCAATCCAAGTTAATTGGACATTGTAATAAAACATAATTGCCAGATAAACGCCCGCAAAAATGCTATCGAGAATGACTGTCATTGCCGTTCCAGTAATGAATTCTCGAATATTTTCTAATTCTTGAACTCTGGCTACTGTATCCCCTACCCGACGATTTTCAAAGTAGGCTAAAGGAAGACGCATTAAATGACGAAATAGCTGGGAAGATAGCCGTAAATCAAGACGACGCGCCGTATGAGTGAAAATAAATAAACGTAGAATTCCTAAAACAGCCTCAAAAACGGCAACACCGAGTAATGCGATCGCCATGACATCTAGAGTAGGTATACTCTGTTGTACCATGACTTTATCGATGATGACTTGAGTGATAATTGGTGTTCCTAAACCCAAAATTTGTAGCGTAAATGAGGCTAACAGAACTTCAAAAAGTAGATTTCTATATTGCCAAACCGCAGGGATAAACCAAGTTAAATTAAATCGTTCTTGCTTTTGAATGGGTTCAATTTGCCATAATTTGCCATCCCATGACGCTTCAACAAGGGTTTTAGGGATACTTTCGCACGTAGAATCAGGATTAAGCGGATTACCAATGATTAAACGATTGCCTCGAATGCCGTAGACAACAACCCATGATTCAGTTTGCCAGTGGATTAACGCGGGAAATTGAATCTGTTTTAGATCCATCCAGGTGAGTTGTAGCTTTCTCAGTTGTAAGCCAATTTTTTCGCCAGTTTCAATGATTTGATTCGGTTTTTGACCACGTAAACGCCGTTGTATCCAGTCTAATTGTGCAGGAAGTTGGAGATAATAAGCAGCCATTGTCAGACACGCGGCGCCAGTATTGGTACTCGACACAAAAGGATAACCTGATAGGGTTTTTGGGGTTTCTGTGGTGTGAGTAATTAAACGGGTTTGCTGCTGAAGCCAAAATTGTTCGATAGCAACGGTATTAACTAAGTTCCACAGTGTATTATCCCAGCGAATGACTTCGACGGTTTTACTCGCTGCAACTGCTTTAATGGGGTTTTCTGTTTTTAACCAATCACCAAACCAACTTTCTACATCTAGGGTTGCTAGAGACTGGGTTGAGTCTTCTTGTCTGAGACGCACTTTACCTGCGATGATGAAAAAATATCCTGTAAAGCGATCGTTAGTCTCTTCTGAACCCCAAATTTTTTCGCCTAACTTGTAGCGATAGACTTGTGCTTTTTGATTTAATTGTAATTGTTGTTCAGGACTCAACCAACAAAAGGGCGGTTTGTCCCAATTTACCATTAAAATCGATGAATTTTCTTGTTTGAAGGGTAGGGACGAATTAATATTGTTGCTAGACATTAGTAATACAAATGTTCGCTCAGGCTCTCATCGCTCTTTAAGAAAAAACTTTTGCCGATCAAAAGTCTTCAACAGTTCTTTATTCTATTGTCCTTGTTTCGGGACACTTTATGCAAAAAACAATATTGATTTTTAACCAGGGGTCAGTTTAAGTAGAATTATCCTAAATATAGATGTGTTTTGAAATTAATTCGTTTTATTGTCTAAAATATAAATATAAGCGAGATAGGAGGGCTTTTTGAGTGCCTGAATCTGTAGCAAAAGTGTGTACCAACCTAGAGACAATTGATCAAGTTGATTTAGTCACTGGGGCTATTTATCGTCAAGAAGCACAAGAAATTTTAGCAACTCCGACTGTTGCCTTAACGGATCGAACAGCCGTTGCTGATTCTCTCGTGACTGCTAATCAATTATTATCCACTAAAACAGTCCTAAAAGACGATAGTTATTAAAATTTGTAATTATTACTTACTTTTAGACCCGCAATGATATGACAGATTGGTGCGGGTTTTCTAGTATTATTTTTTTAGTTTATATTTTAACAAGTCAAATGCAGCGAAGAAATGAGGTTTCAAATCCTTGGGCTACGAGTGATCATGAGCGAAAAAAACTAGATATTAATTTTGGCTTAACTTTGGCGATCGCTTTAGTTGTGACTCTAGTGATTTATGGTCTAGTTTTACCTTTTAGGGATTCCTATTTAGGGATTTTATTATATGAGAGAGGCTGGACGCAACATTTAGCGATTTGGTTTAGTGCGATCGTATTAACGCTGACTATAACTAAATGGCTTAAGGTGAATAAAGAACTTTCTTTTTTTAGACAAAATTTCGTCCCAGAGATTCCCAATCTTTTTAGTGATCCATACAATAGAGATTTATCTATTTTACAAAAAAACTTATCTCGTTCTAACAGTTTATTAGCCACTCGTTGTAGTCGAGTCATTGCCGCCTATCTTCAGTCTAATAGTCGCAAAGCAGCTTCAGAAATTGCCTTAGATGATTCTTCATTTTATCTCAGTTCTTCAGAGAGTTCTTATGCTCTACCAAGAATTTTAGTTTGGGCGATTCCACTCTTAGGATTTATTGGGACTGTTTTTGGGATCAGTGAAGCTGTTAATGGATTTTCAGGACTTTTAGACAAAGCGGGTGATGTTGAACAAATTAAAAAAGGAATTGGCACAGTAACTACGGGTTTAGCTATTGCTTTTGATACGACTCTTTTAGCATTATTATTAAGTATTTTAGTGATGATTCCTTTGGTTTTAGTCGAACGTTATGAATCTCGTTTATTACTATCAATAGACATTTTTATTCATGACAAATTATTAGCAAATTTTGGAGAAAAGCAGGAAACTTTATTAGATACATCGACGATTAATCAAACCGTTTCTGAGGCTTTAAAAGAACATTTTCCCTCGCCTGAATTATTGATTGAACCTGCTCATCAATATGCTCAACAAGCGGTTGCACAATTCACACAGCATTTTGTACTAGAATTAGAAAAGTTACAAAATTTAAGTTCTAATTGGGTGTCACAAATCGAACAAATTAATCACAATAATCTACAAGATAGAAATCAATTCGCTGATTCTTTAATTGAACAACAAAAAAATCAGACTACTTTACTGGCTAATTTAGAAAATATTATCGAATTGATTCGCTCCAGTAATAGAGAAACAGTTCAAAATTTATTAGCACAAGCAGAGCAAATTACTCGCAACTTAGAAAGTACATCAAATTTGCTAGAGAATAGATTAAACTCTTTAGAACAAGCGACCCTAAAACTGACAGAAATTAATCAAATTAAAGAAGGATTACAGAACTTAAACCATTCTTTGATAGAAGTTTTAGAATCTGAAAAACTCTTAACCGATATTAAAGAAAGTTTAACCCAACTCAAACCAAGTTTAGATAAATTGAGTAAACCAAGAATTGTTAGTTTTATGGATGATGAATAATTGGTATGCGACGGCGATCTTTTTCTCCTCCTGCTACAGAAATAGAATTATTTCCCTTTCTTTCTGTTCTAGCGTGTACGATTGGCACTCTAATTTTATTAATTATTGTTTTAACGACTCAAATATTTGGAGAACAGCAATCAGTTACTATTATTGCTAAATCTGAAGCGGGTCAAAATGCGTCTAAAAAGCCAAGATATATCGAGTGTCGTCAAGATGGAATTATTATTTATCCTCAAGAAGAATTTATCCCTCAAGAATATTTAAAACTTTCTGATACTCTCTTAGAATTGCTTCTGACTCTTAAACAAAATAAAGACCAAGAGTATTTAATTGTCGCGGTTCGTCCCGATGGGATAGAAACATTTCAAGAAGTCAGAGGATTAATCGAAAAACAAGGAATTGATATCGGTTACGAACCGATTGACCAAAATTGGAAAATTAAAATAGAAACAGAAACCGATGCGAAGAAGACGAAGAAAAAATAACTTACCAACACAGAATCTAGATTCATTTTTAGATATTTTAACGAATACCGTTGGTGTTTTGATGTTTGTCAGTTTATTTATTACTTTAATTACAGTTCAAACAGGTTCTATTGTACGGACTCCTTTAGTTGAAGCGACTAAAAAACAACCTTATTTCTTTGAGATACGCAATAATCGAGTGTCATATATTGATGACAAAATAGTTGATCAACAATTAAATGAATTGTTAAATAATTTACCAACTTGCAAAACTCCTCCTTCTCCTTCAGCACTTGATGACTCTTCCTATCAAGATTATCTTTTTCAACTACAAGAATACGAAAGATGTAGACTAACAATAATGAAACAACTACAATCTTTTCAAACCGAAACTGAATTTTATCGAGTGCGCTTTGTCGGAGGCGATTCAATTTTATATGAACCAAAATCGGTAAATAGTGGGGAAACCATTAAAGAAATGTCTCAAAAAGAGGCTAAATTTGCGACTTTACTCAAAACACTTAACCCGAAAACCGATTATTTAGCTTTTATTGTACGTCCCGATAGTTTTGCGACGTTTCGAGTAGCCAGAAAACAAGCTTGGGATAAAGGTTTTGATGTGGGTTGGGAACCCCATACCCTACAAACGCCGATCGTTTTTGGCTCTGGTGGTCGTGCGATTGGCATACAATAGACTTATTTACTAACCTCTTTATTTTTGAGGACTTTTAGGGTAAATAGTATATACAGGAGTGACAAAAACAGTAATAATTCAATGACAAACCCAGAACCCAACTCACCTTTTACAGTATCCTATCCCCCTAAAGAAAAGAAAACTTTAAAAAGAGAAATTAAAAGAACTTGGCAATGGCTCGTTTTTAGCTGGCATAATTTAAAGCGTATAGGAGGAATTAAAGAAATTGTCAGCACTTTGACGACAACTGCAATAATTCTGATACAACGCACTTGGCGACAACAACAATATAAAAGAAGATTAAAAAAACTTAATAAATAGCTTATTGGAGAGGGGTGTAGGATGTTTAAAAATACAGACGAGTTTCCTTTCATCAAAACATTAGAGGATAACTGGCAGATTGTTCAACAAGAATTAGCACAACTTCAACAAAATGACTTTTTACCATGGCCTGAAAAACATTTATATGGTAAAGGTTGGGACGTTTTTGGTTTATATGCTTATAGCATGAAACTTCATAAAAACTGTAAACTGTGTCCTGAGACAACGCGACTGATAGAACGCATTCCAGGGATGATTACTGCTGGTTTTTCTTCATTGCAACCGAATACTTATATCGCGCCTCATTCGGGTTATCCTGAAGGTGTGCTACGTTGTCATCTGGGTTTAATGGGATGCGAAGGCTGCGGAATTCGTGTCGGGGATGAAACCCGCAATTGGCAAGAAGGAAAATGTTTTGTTTTTGATGATACAACAGAACATGAAGTTTGGCATCACGGCCCAGAAAAAAGAGTTGTTTTGTTATTTGATTTCCTTTATCCTCTAGAAGAAACTGGAATATCTCAAAAATCGCCTGATGAGACTAACTTTTTACAAAAGATATTTAAGAAATTAACCCCAAAATAGAGTTATCTGCCAAAAAAGGCTTAAAAATGCAAGGATTAGATTATTTAAAAACGCTTTGTTACTATAATTGCTGGATGAATGAAAAAATATACAGCATTTGCCAAAATATTCCAGATGCAGTGCGGAAAGAGGACAAAGGCGCGTTTTTTAAATCCATTCACGGTACACTAAATCATATTCTACTTGCCGATCGCATTTGGTTAGGACGCTTTAAAAATAATTTGTTTAAAGTCAACTCTCTAGACCAAGAATTATACTCAGACTTTGTAACACTTTGGCAAGAACGACAAAAAACCGATCAAGATATAGAAAACTGGATTAATAGCCTTACAGAACACCAACTAGCCCAACCGTTTCGTTATCATAGTATTGTCAGAAGAAAAGATCACACGTATCTTTTAGGGCATTTGGTTCTACACTTTTTCAATCATCAAACTCATCATCGTGGACAAGTGACGACTTTAATTAAACAAGTCGGTTATGAACCAGGTATTACTGATTTATTATGGCTTCCTGGTGCAGAAATAACAGAATAAATTATGATTAAAACAACTCCGCCGAAATCTTGGTCAAAAGCGATTCTAACCACAGCAAAAGAATTTCCTCTGACTCCTTTACCCATTCTTTCGGGTACTATTCCAGCATCATTTAGAGGAACACTTTACCGCAATGGCCCTGCTAGACTAGAAAGAGGGGGAACAAGAGTCGGTCACTGGTTTGATGGAGATGGTGCGATATTAGGAGTTCATTTTACTGATGATGGCGCATCTGCGGTTTATCGCTACGTCCAAACCCAAGGCTATCAAGAAGAAACCAAAGCAAATCAATATCTTTATCCAAATTATGGCATGACGGCACCTGGTGCTTTTTGGAACAGGTGGGGAAAAACTTATAAAAATTCTGCCAATACATCAGTATTAGCTTTTTCTGATAAACTTCTCGCTTTGTGGGAGGGGGGATACCCGCATGGTTTAGACTTAGAAACCCTAGAAACGTTTGGAACCGATGATTTAGGGGGACTTACCACAGGGGATGCGTTTTCTGCACATCCGAAAATCGACCCTCTAACTGGAGAAATTTATAATTTTGGAGTCGTTGCGGGAAAAGATACCCAACTTAAATTATATCGCTGCGATCGTCATGGAAAAATTTTACAACAACGCTCAACATCCCTACAAGGTTTACCGCTAATTCATGATTTTGTCATTGCGGGAGAGTATATCATCTTTTTCATTTCACCCTTGAGAGTAAATCTGTTTTTTGCTTTATCGGGTTTAAAAAGTGTCGGTGATGCTATGACATGGAAACCAGACTTAGGAACACAAGTCTTAATTTTTGACCGTCAAACCTTAAATTTAGTCACTCAAAATACGGTAGACCCTTGGTTTCAGTGGCATTTTACGAATGGATATGTTGAAAATGACGGTACGATTGTTATTGAATTTGTTCGCTATCAAGATTTTCTAACCAACCAATTTCTTAAAGAAGTAGTGACAGGAGAAACTCGTACTTTTGTCGAGGGGAAATTAGCCCAAATCCGTCTTAACCCAAAAACAGGGCAAGTAATAGATATAAATGATCTGATGAATCAAGGTTGCGAATTTCCTGTTATTCCCTCCCATCAAGTCGGAAAACAGCATCAAGAGACTTATTTATTGGTTTATCCTGAAGATAGGGACAACCAAGGAGAAATTTTAGGAATTCCTGCAAAATTTGACCACAAAACACAAACCTTATCTGTTGCTAATCTAGATAAAAATCATTACGCAAGTGAACCCATTTTTGTTTCTGATGGGGAACAAAGATGGATAATCACCGTTGTTTATGATGGAAATGAGCATCGTAGCGAAGTTCAAATTTATGATAGCGAACACCTCGAAAATGATCCGATTTGCCGTTTAGGACTTCCTAGTGTCATTCCTCCTGGATTTCATGGAACTTGGCAAAGCGCAAGATGAAAACAGGTGATAGACTAGATCAATATGGCAAATCAAGACGATAAAATCAAAATTATTAGTGACAACCGCCAAGCACGCTTTCTCTATGAGATTTTAGAGACATTTGAGGCAGGAGTGCAACTGGTGGGAACTGAAGTTAAGTCCATTCGTGCGGGAAAAGTCAATTTACGCGATGGATATGCTTTGTTACGCAATGGAGAAGTATTGTTAATCAACGTTCATATCTCCCCCTATGATGCGAGTAGTGAATACTTTAATCATGACCCGCGTCGTAGTCGAAAATTATTGATGAACCGCAAAGAAATTAATAAACTAATTGGTCAAGTTGAACAAAAAGGTTTAACCCTTGTTCCATTGAAGATGTATTTTAAAGGAAGTTGGGTAAAAGTCAGTATTGGACTCGGTAAAGGTAAAAAACTACACGACAAACGAGAAGACTTAAAGCGTCGTCAGGATCAACGAGAAATGCAACGCGCTGTCAAACGTTGGTAGTTATTCATTCATTATGAGCGAAATTTGGCAAGATCCAGAAATAATAAATTGGACACAGAATTTACTTAATAGTTATGAGAATAGACTAAATCGTGCTTTAATTGAACGAAAAAGTGATTTAGAAGAACAAGCAAAAAGCCTCTTTTTAGCTCCTTTTGTCGTGGTTTCTCATGGGACTGAAAATGACCCGATTTTTAATTATGGCAATCAAATAGCACTCGATCTTTGGGAAATCAGTTTCTTGGATTTACTAAAAACGCCGTCACGGAAAACCGTAAAAGATACGATTTCTGAGGTGGAACGAGCAAAAATGCTGGATACCGCGAAAAAAAAAGGATACATCGATAATTATCAAGGTATCCGAATCTCTAGCACAGGAAGACTATTTAAAATTGAAAATGCGATCGTTTGGAATATTACGAACGCTCAAGGGATTTATCTAGGACAAGCGGCGACTTTTGCTGAGTGGCAAATTTTTGAGTAGAGACGAGCCATGGCGCGTCTTTACCATTTAATCCCATTATTTTTTCAGATTTTCGAAGCCTGAAATTACCTTAGCTGAATCAATTTTATCGCCTTGTTTAATCTGATCGACGACTTCCATTCCTTTTGTCACATGACCAAAAACGGCATAGTCACCATCGAGAAATTCTAGATCTGATAGCGCAAAATAGAACTGAGAGGACGCAGAATTCGGCATTTGAGAACGTGCCATTGCGAGCGAACCTCGTTTATGTTCTAACACAACAGAAGGAGCCGAAAAACCCGCTTGTCGTCCAACTGCTTTACCATATAAAGGTTGATCTTGCCCTTTGAGTTTAATTTCTAAAGGCACTTGGCGTTCTCTTTTGGTTGCGGGATCAATAAAACCTCCTGTACCATTGCCTCTAGGATCTCCCCCTTGCGCGACAAAGGGTTCAGGATCTTTAACAACGCGATGAAAGACCAGTCCATTGTAGACACCCCGTTGTACTAAATCAACGAAATTACCTGCTGTGACGGGGGCGTTGTTCCCATCCACTTCGATGAGAACAGGAGAACCGTTAATTGTCATCTCGACTACAGCAGTACCATCGAGACGAGGTACATAATTATCCATACTTAAATTATTTGCTTGAGCTAAAGTGGTGGTTTCAGTTGGTGTTGCATTGCTGGTGTTGGAGGACGCTGTATTATTCTGTGAGCAACCCGTGAGTAATACAGTATTGAAAACCAAAAAACACAGCAAAAAACTAAACCAATATTGGATCGATTTACCCATAATTGCTTTTTGTAACGATTTACAAACCTTCTAAAGGAGTTTCTAGAAATCGAGCTAGTTCCGCACCCAGATTTTCCAGTTTCGAGAGAGAAATAGGTTGTCCGACACGGGTTAAAGGGATATCTCGACGGGGTTTAACTCTAAGATACAATGCTCGTTTTGGGTTAATTCCTTCTTTAATTTCGGCACGAACCGCTTGGACATCTTCCATTTTGTACTCTAAATCGATTCGACGATTTTTCCCAGGAAAACCCCAACGAAAAATTTTAATGGTACCCGTTTTTTTATTAAACTCGTTGTAGCCTCCCCCAAGATTCCAGTAAATACACAACCACAAATAGATAGCCAGTAGAGTACCTGCTACACCATAAAATAGGAGTGCGGCACCCTGGGGGATAAATTGTAGACCTCTCGTATCGCTAACTAGAAGTAAATTAACCTTCAAGTAGCTAGAAAGTCCCGATAGCAAAAAGCCAAGCCCACCGAGAGAGACAATGGTCGCCCACCAATAATTACTAAAACGACGAGAACCGATGACCTCTTGACGCAGGACTAGGTTATCTTGGGTTACTTGCTGTACTGCCATTCTTAAAATGCTGAAGGTGATGATTTACCTATTTTGCATTGTAGCCGAAAGGAGCAGCAATTTTTTTTATGCTTTTTGTGAAGTCGTTTCCTGAGCCAAATCAAGATAGGTACGTCTTGTTTTTGGTTAGTGAGTAATTTTTTAGATTTGTCGTAGATGCTTTCTCCAAGAATAGGTTCAGTAAACCCTTTAGGTTGTCGGTATTGCTCTGATGGATATTCTCGACGAATTTTAAGCATTGTTTGATAGGGTTTGAGGCATTTTTGTAAAACTCTAAAGTGTGTCTCCTGATGCCTAATATCTAAAGCTTCGAGTTTATATATTCCCATGAGGCGCACAAAACTAACAATTTTGGAATAATTATTTAGAATCCAATAAAAGCGGCAATTGTACTAAAAAGCGACTACCTTGATCTAAGACACTTTCTACCCAGATTTTTCCCTTGTGTTGTTCGACAATTTGACGACAGATGGCTAAACCTAATCCCGTTCCTCCTTTTGTTCGCGAGTCAGACGCATCCACTTGTTGAAATCTCTCAAAGATTAATTCTAGTTTATCTTGAGGGATACCCCGTCCTTGATCTTGTATTTTAAATAAAATATGTTGTTCGTTGGCAACTGCACTAAACCAAATTTTAGTTGAGGGGTGGGAAAATTTAATTGCATTATTGAGTAGGTTCGTAAAAGTTTGTAACAAGCGATCGCTATCGGCATAAATGACAAGATCAAGGGGTTGAATGATGATTTGAATTTGTGATTGATCTGCCATTGTTTGCATTGTTTCGACGGCTTGTTGCATTAATTCTGCTGCATTACATTGTTTTTTTTCTAGACTAATTTTTCCTGATTTCATTCGTTCTAGATTCAAAATGTTATTAATGAGTCTAATTAATCTTTCTGTATTTGTTATAGCAATATTTAATATTTTTTGACCTGATGGCTCAAGTTTACCTAATTGTCCTGATTCTAAAAGGTCTAATGAACCCATTAAAGAGGTTAACGGTGTTCTTAATTCATGACTGACTAAAGAGATAAATTCATTTTCTAAACGTTTTCGTTCTGTTATATCATTGGCGATTAATAAAGCACAAACTTGTTCCGAAAGTTCAATTAATTCTAAAGAAAATAAAACAATTTTTAATTCACCTGTTTTAGTTCGGATTTCAAATTCTTTGTTGTAAATAATACCCGTTTGTGGTAAATGTTGAATCGTTGTTGTTATCGTTTCTTTTTCTTTACCAGACCAAAGCTCATCAATCGTGTGTCCTATAACTTCATTTAAGGTAAAACCACTTAATTTTAGAAAGCTAGGATTAGCATCTAAAAATTGATTATTATTTAAACTAACAATAGCTATTGGATTCGGACTAGAACGAAAAATTTTAGCAAACTTTTTTTCAGCTTTTGTACGTTGTTCAATTTCTAATTTTAATTGTTGATTTTGAAGTTTTAATTGATTTTGGAGACGACAAATCGTTAAATGAGTTTCAATACGGGCTAGAACTTCTTCAACTTGAAACGGTTTAGTAATATAATCAACCCCACCCACTGAAAAAGCTTGTAATTTATCAAAAACATCTTCTAAAGCACTAATAAAAATAATGGGTATTTCTTGGGTTTTATTATCTGCTTTCAAACGCTGACAGACTTCATAGCCGTTCATTTGCGGCATATTAATATCTAATAAAATTAAATCTGGTGGTTCAGCTTTTGCTCCCATAATAGCCATTGCACCATTAATCACACTCCGCACATCGTAACCTTGTTCAACTAACATTGTTGAGAGCAAACGGAGATTATCGGGAGTATCATCAACAATTAAAATATTACCTTTAGTTAAATGAGTTTCATTCATGGTTAGACTGGGTTAACTCAACGATGAGATCAAAGCGAAATTTTCTCGTTAATTCGGTTAAAACATTGGCTAAATTTTGATGTTCAACTGGAATTTGTTGAATGAGTTTATTTAATAATTTAGCATTGACTCTAGTTGCTGCTTGATTCATTTCATTAAGCCAAGTTTTCGGCATAATAGCTAAATCTGATGGGGTTAGAGAATCCGCTTTCAGTTGACAAAGAGAAGATGAAGATACAACTGATGAAATTGATTCAGAATAAAGATAACGCGCTCCTAAATATTGACTCATTTTATCAAAAATATCTTGTTCTCGAAACGGTTTGCCGACAAAATCATCACAACCAACCGCAAGACAGTGATGTTGTTCTTCGTCAAAAGTGCTGGCGGTAAGTGCAATAATAATCGTATGAGTTTGTGTCTCTAATTGTCGAATGTGTCGCGTTGCATCATATCCATTCAAAATCGGCATTCGCATATCCATCCAAATTAAAGCGGGTTGCCACGTTTGCCAAATACTAATTGCTTCTTCTCCATTACAGGCAGTTTGAGTCAAAAAACCGACACTATCCAGCAGTTGAGCAATTAAATTACAATTTTCTTGTTGATCATCGACGATTAAAATGCGGTATTGTGGTTGATCAGATGCCAGTTGTAAGACTCGTTTGGCTGAGGGAATCATAATCATTGAAGCATCAGCAAGTTTAGCTTTAATATCAAAGCCAAAAACTGAACCTTTACCTAAGTCACTTCTAATTGAAATATTGCCCCCCATTAGCTGTACAAACTGACGACTAATGGCTAAACCTAAACCTGTTCCTTCTTTCGCGTGAATGCCGCTTTCAGTTTGTATAAAAGGTTGAAATAAATTTTGGATTTCTGATGTTGAGATACCAACCCCAGTATCTTCAATTTCAAATAAAAGTTTAATGTGTTTTTCACTTTTTAGTTGATGCCAATTCACTCGCAAAATAATTTCGCCTTTTTGAGTAAATTTTACGGCATTACTCAGAAGATTAATCAAAACCTGACGTAGTTTTCCTTCATCGGTAATAATATAATTCGGTAAATCTGTACTACGTTGAAACTGTAAATAAAGTTGTTTCGCTTCAGAGCGAATTTGAAACATTTCTTGTAAGGTTTGTAAGAGTCGATGTAAATCAAAAGCAACAGGATGTACAACGGTTCGCCCTGCTTCGATTTTCGACATTTCTAAAACATCATTGATTAAATTCAATAAATGTTCACCACTACGGTTAATGGTAGCGAGAAATTCTTGTTGTCGCGGCGTTAAACTAGCTTCTCGTTCCATGAGTTGAGCAAAACCTAAGATAGCATTAAGAGGCGTTCGCAATTCATGACTCATATGGGCTAAAAAAGCACTTTTGGCTTTATTGGCGGCTTCTGCGACTTCTTTGGCTTCTTGTAGGGCTTCCGTACGTTCAGAAATTTGGATCTCTAGGGTACGATTATAATCAGAAAGAACTTTTTGGGCTTGTTTGCGTTCTGAAATATCTTGAAAGGCAACGATACCATAAATAATATTGCCTTCTTGATCATAGATGGGTGTGCCGCTTGCTTGGATAGGAATTCTCAGATCATTAAAGTGTAATTCCATATCATCAACGGTACTACTTTCGCCGTGAATCGCTTTCCAAATCGGCGTTTTTTCGAGTGGATAAATTTGCTCAGTACCCGCTAAATAAGTTTGATAGGTTTCTAATAATACATCAATGGAAATATCTGGAGTTTCATGACTATTAGTAATGCGTTGTCCCATCTGATTAAGATAGTAAGGCTTTCCTTGTGCGTCGGTGATAAAAATCCCAATGGGAACCGCTTCTAAAAATTGTTTTAATTGATTTTGACTTTCGTGGAGTTCTGCAATGAGGTTCGCTTGTTGCGTGTTGATGGTTTCGAGTTGTTGTTCAAAACAGTAGCGATAAATCCCTTCTTTAACGGTGAGAATTAAATCGTCTGATTGCCAAGGTTTAGTCAAATAGCGATAGAGATTTGCTTTATTAATGGCATTTGCGATCGCATTTAATTCGGCTTGTCCTGTGAGCATAATTTTAACTGTTTTTGGGGACTGCTCATGGATGCGGATTAATAAATCATCACCTCTAAAACCAGGCATGATGTAATCGACAATCACCAAGGCGAGTTCATAATCTTCGGCTACTAACTCTGAAATGACCTCTAAAGCTTCTTGTCCACTTTGAGCAGTTTCGATGAGGTAATTGTCTCCTAAAGCGGCTTCTAGCTCAATTTGGAGGCTATCTAGAATACTTTTTTCGTCGTCTACACAGAGAATAACCAGTTTACTCATAATTGAGTTAATGCAGATTGAACCGTTGCCAAAAATTTGTGTTTTGACCAAGGTTTCGGCAAATATTCATATAGATTAGCGTTTTGTTGGGTGGTTTGAATCACTTCAAGGGCGGCTTGCCCTGTGAGTAAAACGGTGGCAATATGAGGATACTGACGATGCACCTGTGTTAAAAACTCATCCCCTTTCATTCCAGGCATCAACCAATCTGAAATGATCATGCGAGTCTCTATATTATTCTCTTCGAGTTCTTGCAAAAGTTCTAGGGCTTCGTCCGCACTTTCGGCGAATTCATATAGATAAGTATCTCCAAAAGCCTTTTCTAGTTCAATTTCAAGACTTTTTAACACTGAAATTTCATCATCAACGCACACGATGGCTAGATTGGTCATAGTAAATGACATCATTTATCCAGTTCTTATTCTATCTCCTCAAACCATTGGCAGAGCAACTGTAAAAGTAGTTTTCCCCACTTTAGAAGATACTTCAACCTCCCCTTGATGTTTTTCGATAATCTGTCGGACAATATGTAACCCTAACCCACTTCCTTCTCCTGATGGTTTGGTGGTGAAAAAGGGTTCAAAGATACGAGGGATGATTTCTTGGGGAATTCCTTTACCAGTATCGGTGATGCTGACGAATAAACGATGGTCTTGGTTTCGGACTTTGATGGTGATGGTTCCTTGAAAGTCCATCGCTTGTAGGGCATTATAAATCAAATTCGTCCAAACTTGATTGAGTTCGTCGGGATAACACCAAATCTGGGGTAAATCTTCGGGATAGTGTTTGATGACTTCTACTCCTTGTTTCAGGAGATTCTGATACAAGGTTAAAACGGTTTCGATACCTTGAATAATATCTGCTTGTACTTTTTCACCACCTTGATCATAGCGAGCATAGGTTTTGAGTGCAAAGACGACTTTAGACGCTCGTTCAGTTGCGGTGGCAATATTATTAATACTGGTTTGAATATTAGCAAATTCGGCGGCGGTTTTTAGCAGTTGTTCCCCTTCAAATGTTTTGAGTAGGGATAGCCAAGGGTTAATCTGTTGATAGATTCCTAAATTAATCAAAATTCTAGCGAGATTGGATGCGTTATTAATTTGATGTTGTTCGAGTTCAGTGATAAGGTTTTTTTTGAGTTGACGTTGTTCTCTAGTGGATAATGGGTTAGAGGGTTGGCTAACTTTTTCGATTAATGCGAGTAAGTCGGTACGATGTTCAACTGATAAGGTATCCCAAAAATCTAGAAATGGTTTTAAGTTTTGTCCAAAGAAATAGCGAATATTTCCAATAGAGGAATTAATGACCCCCAGTGGTGTGTTAATTTCATGGGCAATACCCGCAATTAGTTGACCTAATGCTGCGAGTTTTTCTGATTGAATCAGTTCTTGTTGTGTGGTTTTAAGAGTATCAAGGGTTTGTGTGAGTTCTTGGGTTCGTTCAATAACTTTCTGTTCTAATTGATTATACAATTGCGCGTTTTCAATTGCGATCGCAGTTTGTCCCGAAAGCAGTTGAATGAGTTTGAGACGTTCGGATGTAAATGCCCCAAAAATTAAGTTATTTTCTAGATAGATAATCCCTTTAAATTGTCCTTGAGTGATTAAGGGTGTACATAAAACCGATTTGATTTGATGGGTTTGAATATAAGTATCTGAAATAAAGTTACCCTCTTGAAAGGCATTATCTAAAATTAGACTATTTCGCGTCCGCATAACATAATTAATGACAGAAATCGGTAAATGGTTTTCTAAAGTAAGTGATTGTAAGACGATATATTGATTAAGTTCAGCGTTTCCTTCTGCTTCTATCGATAACTGTCCTTGATTTTCTAGAACTAAATAACCTTTTTGCGCTCCGACATTGGTGATCAGAATTTGCATCAGATTCATTAATAGTTTATCTAATACGAGTTCTTCTGCAATTGCTTGATGTGCTTTCATAACGGTCGCGAGATCGAGTAATTGATGCGTTTCCTGACTCGTCAGCGTTGCAGATATTTGTTTTTCTTTATTTAGTGTGAGTAACTGAGGATAATTTTGTTCTAGATGTTTAACTTTAGCTAATGCTCCCCATTTAGCATAACAGTAATGAGCTTCCTGCATATAGTTTCTTGCTAAACGTTCTTTATTTTGAAAAAGATAAAATTTAGCTGCTAATTCATAGGCTAAGGCTTCTTCTGATAAAATATTATGTTTTTGTGCTAAGTCGATTGATTTTTCATAACAATCAATTGCCTGTTGTACTTGATTTAGGTTACGATGTTTTTCAGCTTCAATAAGATAAAATTTATTCGCAAAGTTCATCGGAGCAAATTGACTCCAGAGTTTGAATTGTTGCTGAATTTTAACAATACTTTGCTTTTGTTTTGGGTTTAAAGTAGGGTAAAGTGCGAGTTTACATAAAGCATCATAAAGATAATAAGTCGGTACAGTGATTGTACCTTGTCCACCATCAATATACGGTTCTGCAATCTTAGAATGGTTTAAAGCAATTTGATAATTTTCAAAATAATAATTTAAGAGCAGTTTATGAGTATAGATTTGTAAAAGTTTATTGCGATCGCCAATTTCTATTTCTAGTGGTAGTAGTTCATCTTCATTATATGATTCACCAACAATCCAACAAGGGTTATCAGCTTTCCCCATAAAATTTAAAGCGACTTGTCTGGTTAAATTTATAAAATTAACATTGCGTTCTTGCTTAAGATTTTGCAAAGATTGGCTAAACAAATTCATCTCTTGTTCAGCTAATTTTAATTGATTAATATTAAACAGCACATGATTAGAAAAAACTGAGGCTGAATAACCTGCATATTCTAAATCGCCAATTTGCATCGCTACTTGATAGTTTTCTTTTAATGATGGGAAAGTCTGCTGAATATGTTCTTTCCAAAACGTAATACCCATATTAATCGATAGAACAATTTTGGACTCTAAAAATTTTATTTGTCGTTTAGCTAATAATTTTAAAGCGAGATTTCCAAACTGATATCCTGTGTTAATATCTTTTAGCGCACCACAGCAAATCAAGCCAAATATTGAGTAAAGATAAGCTGATTCGTTAGAGTTACCGTATCTTAAAGATAATTGAATACCTAACACAATAGCAATAAAAAGTAAACTTGGATTAGCCATATAAATTGATGGCGCAATCACAATAATGATTCTAATAATTGCTTGTGCTTTTAAATTAGTCATGGTAGGTAAATTAACTAAATCGTCAATCTTTTTACCCATCAAACTGAGACGTATTTTCAAAAGAGTTGATAAAAGATCAAATTGATTAGGATGTTGCGGGAACTGAATTCCTAATAATTTTAAAACTGATAAACCAATTTCTATCGCTTCTAAATATTTATGATGATAGATATAAGAAGCTAACTCAATTTCGTAAGCTTTGACTTTATCTAATAAATCATGAGCATTTTTTATAATAATTAAAACTAATCTTTCTGTTTCTTCAAAATTAACGCATAAATAGGCAGCTTCGGCTGTTTCTAAATAGAGTTCAAGCGTTAAATTATAATGTTTTTGCCAACGATCAGTAGATAATAATTCTAAACCTTGTTTTAAATATTTAAAAGAAGCATCATAAGCGGCTGATTTTTTGGCTTTCCGTCCAGCCATTAAATTTAATTGTGCTATTTCTTCACGCTGTTTAAGATTAGTAATTAAAGAAAGACTAAAATTTAATTGATTAACAATATCAAAGATTTTTTCTTCTTGTTCCTCGACCGAACTATGTTTAAGAATGATTTTTCCAATTTGTAAATGATTTTCTTGTTTTTGATGAAGCGATAGTAAAGAATAAGCAGCTTGTTGGACGCGATCATGAATAAATTTATAGGTGACTTTTAATGGCTCATGAATATCTAAGGTTAAGAATTTATAGTTATTTCCTAACGGGATAATTAAACCTTCTTGAATAGCCTCTAAAAGATTACTAACAATTTCTTTCTTTGTTTTTTGAGCAACAATCAATAAAGTATTTAAGTCAAACGTATTACCAATACAAGAAGCAATTTTAATAACATTTTCCGTAGACTCTGATAACTTTTTAATTTTATCTGCGATTAATTCAACTACATTGTTAGTAATTGGAACCTTTTGTATTTCAGCAATATCCCATTCCCATTGCCCTAACTGTAAATGATAATGAATCAATTCTTCAGTGTATAAATACTTTAAAAACTCATTGATAAAAAATGGATTACCCTGCGTTCTCTGAAAAATCAATTGTGCTAAAGTTTGAGTTTCCAAAAATTCACTCTTAAAAGTATCTATCAAAAGAGCATTAATATCATTTTCTGTTAAAGGTTGAAGAATCATAGAATGAATCTTAATTCCTTCTTGCTCTAACTCATCTTGTAAGAGTTTTAACAAATGCCCTTCTTTGACTTCATTATCTCGATAGGCACCGATTAAAAATAAATATTGAATAGTGGTATTCATTAAAGTTTTTAAAAATTTTAATGAAGCTCGATCTGCCCATTGTAAATCATCTAAAAATATAACAAGAGGGTGTTCTTCTTTAGCAAAAATAGTGACAAAATTCTGTAAAACTAAATTAAATCTATTTTGTGCTTCTGTTGGTGGTAAAGCTGCTATACTCGGTTGTTTACCAATAATTAATTCAACTTCTGGAATAACATCAATAATAATTTGTCCATTAATATCCAATGCTTCTAATATTTTCTTTTTCCATATAGTAATCTGTTCTTCTGTCTCAGTTAAAATTTGACGAATTAATTCAGAAAAAGCTTGTATCAATGAAGCATAAGGTACATTTCGTTGCAGTTGATCAAATTTGCCAGAAATAAAATAACCTTTTTGATGAGTAATCGGTTTATAAATTTCTTGAACTAAAGCTGATTTTCCTATCCCAGAATAACCCGCTACTAACAGAATTTCTTTTTGTCCTTGACTAACTCTTTCAAACGTATCCAGTAGTATTTGTATCTCTTTTTCCCTACCATAAAGTTTTTGTGGAATTTGAAATACTTCTGAAATATCTTTTTGTCCTAATGAAAAATGAGTGAGTAATGATTCAGATTGCAACAACCTATAACATCTTTCCAAATCTGCTTTAATACCCCAGGCACTTTGATAACGTTCTTCAGCATTTTTCGCCATCATTTTAAAAATAATTTGCGAAACTATCTCAGGAATATCCGAATTAATTTCATGAGGTGGAATCGGATATTTAGCTAAATGGCAATGAACTAATTCCAGTGGGTCATTACTTTGAAAAGGAATTTGCCCTGTTAGTAATTCATAAAAAGTAATGCCAAGAGAATAAAAATCAGTACGGTAATCTAAAGAACGGTTCATTCGTCCTGTTTGTTCTGGAGACATATAAGCTAATGTCCCTTCTAAAAAATTAGGATTTTGTAAAATAGGATATTCTCGATTAAGTTGTGTAGAAATGCCAAAATCAATAAATTTAAGTTGTTTAGTTTCAGGATTCAAAATAATATTGGCAGGATTGATATCTTTATGAATAATTTTAGCTGCATGAATGTATCCTAAAATTTCACTCAGTTTAATTGCCATTTCTAACCATTGCTCTAAAGACAAAGCTAAAGAGTGAAAAAGCTGTGCTAAAGAGGATGCTCCAAAATCTTCAAAAAGAATAACTTGTGTTCTTTGATAAGATTGTAATTGATAAGCTTTGATGACACCATTAATGTTTAAATGATGCGTAAAGTAATATTCTTGTTGATAGCGGTGTAGTTGTGCAGGAGTCGGATAATCTAGTCTTAAAACTTTGAGAATAACGCTTTGTTGGTTTTCTTGCCAAATTCCTCGATAAATAATCGAATTAGAACTCTCATGAATTTGAGTTCCTATTTTGACCTTCCCGATTTCCATAGTGTTGTAAGCTTCAGGTGATCCTATTATACTAAACAGATTGCTCCTGATAATCGGGTTATAGAAGATATTGAAATAGGCTGTTTATCTATTACAGATTGTCAAAGAACCCTAACTATCAAACCTTAAAAAAGACTTAAACTAAAAAAAAGCAGATGATAGAATGATATTGTATACATATAGAAAAAATCCTTGCTTGTTCTACTAATTTTGTATTGTTACATCAAAAATGTAATCTATACACTTGACAAATGATCTAATTTCAGGATTATTGATGAGCAGAGTTCTAAAATTGTTGAAAAGATAGAATCCTATTCAACGTTTAGATTTAAAGTTAACTGTAACTGAGGAAAAAATCAGATGACTAACCCGAAAAAACTTTTAACAGCTATACTCGCTTTAATTAGTGTTTTTGTATTAACATTTAATACAACGGCTTGGGCAGCAACGGCTACTGCACCAACTATTGCACCCGAAGACGCTTTAAAACTCAGAACTCAAATTACTGATTTACAAACCCGTCTCGATGCTTTTGATGACTTATTTGATGATGGCACTTCGGCAGATCTTGAGCAACAATTACCTGCGTTGTTTAAAGATGTTCGTTCTAGTTTGAGTGATTTTTCCTCTAAAGTTATTACTCCCACCACTCAAGCTAAATATGATAGCATCACCACCAAGTTAGATAGCTACTCTACCAAATATGATGATGCTAAAGTCGCTTACTCGACTGCTAAATCAGACTATGAAGCAGCAACTAAAACCTATCAAGATGCGGTTAAATCTACCTACGATAAAGTGGAAAAAAGCCTTGATAGTCTAGTGAAACTGCTTCCCACTCCTCCTACAGCCGAATAGTTTTATTTTTGGCATAGCTTAATAAAAAAGGATATTTAACTGATTTATCGTCATAAACGTTAGATATCCTTTTTTGGCTCTTTCTTAAACTTTTAGGTTCGGTTGACTGAGAGCATACTGTAAATCCACGACACCGCCAATCACAGCGATCGCAGGTGCCTCAAATCCAGTCTCTTCAACCTGTCTGATAATAGTAGCCAAAGTTCCTACTAACTCTTCTTGTTGAGGTGTGGTTCCCCAACGAATTAAAGCGATGGGGGTTTCTAAACTACGTCCTGCTAGAACCAGTTGCTTAACAATATAAGTTAAATTATGAATTCCCATATAGATGACGATCGTTTCTGACCCTTTTGCGATCGCATTCCAGTCCACTTGGGGGCGATATTTCCCTGCTGATTCGTGTCCTGTAACAAACGTCACCGAAGAACTATAATTGCGATGGGTAAGGGGAATACCCGCATAAGCAGGAACCGCAACCCCCGAAGTAATACCAGGGATCACCTCCACTTCAATACCTGCTTCAATAACGCCTTCTACCTCCTCTCCACCGCGTCCGAAAACAAAGGGATCTCCCCCCTTTAAACGAACGACCACAGCATTATCTTGCGCCTTTTCGATCAATAACTGAGTAATTTCTGGTTGGCTCATCGAATGGCGACCTCGACGTTTACCACCATGAATTTTTTCAGCTTGTGGGTTAATCATGTCCAAAATTGGCGGACTGACCAACGCATCATAAACAACTACGTCAGCGTGTTCAAGTAAGACTTTTCCCTTGAGGGTGAGGAGTCCTGGGTCTCCTGGCCCTGCGCCAACCAAATATACCTTACCGAGGCAATGCGATTGATTCATAAATATTGGGCTACACAATCCTTCTACACTCATTGAATTGAATTCCGATGAGTAGTCTATAACTATTACTCTATTAAGATTTGTAATAAATTTAGTATCTTATAATACAAGATTTTGATCCCCATGCACTTTTTTCATAAAAACTTTCTTTAGTTAGATTTCAAATTAGGGTTAATCTGTATTGGGATAATTACCGTACCTCCATGGTGTAACATCCATCATTACCGAACTCCAGAGAGAGGTCGAAATCCACCTACAATTGTCACTATAGAAGCTACACGAAAATTAACAATCTCAACTTGCAATGAGTATAAAAAGCCCCCCCTCTCGCTCCCGCATTATCGGTAATGTTTTACTGACGGTTGGGAGTTTATTTCTACTGCTCAATCTTTTTGCACCACAACTATTTGGTACACCAATACCCAGAGTACCTTATAGTCTATTCATTGACCAAGTAGAAGACGGTAATGTATCTCGCGTTTCTGTAGGACAAAACGAAATTCGCTATCAGGTAAAAACCCCCGAAGGCGAACTGGGACAAGTTTTTAGTACCACACCAATTTTTGATTTAGAATTACCCAAACGCTTAGAAGCGAAAGGAATTGAATTTGCCGCCTCACCTCCTCCGAAAAACGGTTGGTTTTCTAATATCCTTAGTTGGGTGATTCCACCATTAATTTTTGTGGGTATCTGGCAATTTTTCCTAGGTCGTTCTGGTGGTGCGGGTGGCCCTGCGGGTGCTTTATCCATCACGAAAAGTAAGGCTAGGGTTTATGTAGAAGGTGATTCAACTAAAGTCACGTTTAATGATGTGGCAGGTGTTGAAGAAGCCAAAACTGAACTTGAAGAAATCGTCGAATTTCTCAAATCTCCCCAAAAATATACTCAAATTGGTGCCAAAATTCCGAAAGGGGTTCTCTTAATTGGCCCCCCAGGAACAGGTAAAACCCTTCTCGCTAAAGCTGTAGCAGGTGAAGCGGGTGTGGCCTTTTTTAGTATTTCGGGTTCAGAATTTGTCGAATTATTCGTCGGTGCAGGTGCCGCGAGAGTTAGGGATTTATTTGAACAAGCGAAAAAGAAAGCCCCTTGTATCGTTTTTATCGATGAATTAGATGCCATTGGTAAATCACGGGCCTCTGGTAACTTTATGGGAGGTAACGACGAACGGGAACAAACCCTGAACCAGTTACTCACCGAAATGGATGGGTTTAGTGCGGGTGATGCGACCGTGATTGTTCTTGCTGCCACCAACCGTCCCGAAACCCTAGACCCTGCCTTGTTACGTCCTGGTCGTTTCGATAGACAGGTATTAGTAGACCGTCCTGATTTGGGTGGACGCTTGAAAATCCTCGAAATTTATGCTAATAAAGTAAAATTAGCTCCAGAAGTTGATCTAAGAGAGATTGCGACTCGTACCTCTGGTTTTGCAGGTGCCGATTTAGCAAACTTAGTCAACGAAGCGGCATTACTGGCAGCGAGAAACCAACGGACAACGGTTGCTCAGGCGGATTTTAATGAAGCCATTGAGCGCGTTGTTGCGGGACTAGAGAAGAAAAGCCGTGTACTTTCCGATAAAGAAAAGAAAATTGTCGCTTATCATGAAGTCGGTCACGCTTTAGTCGGTGCTGCAATGCCAGGTGGTGGTAGAGTGGCTAAAATTTCGATTGTTCCTCGTGGAATGGCTGCCCTCGGTTATACGCTGCAAATGCCGACCGAAGACCGTTTTCTGATGGATGATACCGAACTACGGGATCAAATTGCGACTCTCCTAGGTGGACGTGCTGCTGAAGAAGTTATTTTTGGCACGATTACCACTGGTGCCTCAAATGACCTACAACGGGCGACCGACTTGGCAGAACGCATGGTTACAACTTATGGCATGAGTAAGGTCTTAGGCCCCTTAGCCTATGAAAAGGGACAACAAAATAACTTCTTAGGGGATGGCATGAACCCGCGTCGTATGGTCAGTGATGATACGGCTAAAGCTATTGATACAGAAGTTAAAGATATTGTTGAAGGGGGTCATCAACAAGCGTTATCAATTTTGACAAAAAACCGAGATTTACTGGAAGAATTAGCTCAAAAAATCTTAAATCAAGAAGTAATTGAAGGGGAAGAATTACAAAGTTATCTCAGTCGGGTTCAATTTGATAAACCTCATGCTTTGGCTGTGTAACTGATTTATATATCTAATGTCAAGACGTGCTACGGTACGTCTTTTTTATGATTCAAGATTATAAACTTATCTTAAGTAAGTTTTCTGTTTAATGACTTATTTAGTAAATCTATTGATAATAAAAATATTTTCTAGCGATCGCAAAATCCGTCAATGAATAAACAGTTATTATCAGCAGGTTTCCTCGTTCTCTCTAGTTTAGCTCCCTTGGATGCTCAAGCTGCTAACTTTACAGGAATTTATGCGTTTGGCGATAGTCTGACCGATACAGGTAATGTTTTTAACCTTTCTGGTAATACTTTTCCCCCACCACCTTATTTTGATGGTCGTGCTTCTAATGGGCCTCTTTGGGTAGAATATTTAGCAGATAAATTGAATTTACCAATTGAACCGAGTACCACTGGGGGTACTAATTTTGCATTTCTTGGTGCGACAACGGGTCTGGATAATACCGTAAATCCTGCATTACTTGGACTACAACAAGAAGTTGGCCTATATCTCAACTTTTTATCAACGAAGAATCTAACGGCTGACCCCAATGCGCTTTATGTCGTTTCGGCTGGAGCGAATGATTATCTTCCTACTGAAAGTACGACGTTTACCCCTTATACAGAACCATATACAACAGTCACTAATTTAGCCTTTGTTGTTACTGCTTTAGCCACTGTAGGGGCCAAAAATATTTTAGTGGTCAATCTTCCCGACTTGGGGGAACTACCTCGAACCAATACTACTTCTGATGCAAACAGATTAAATAATTTAACCCAAGCTCATAACACTTTACTGTCCCAAACGTTGAATAGTTTACCTTTATCCCCTGAGGTAGATATTTCAATACTTGATGTTAATACTTTGTTTAATAATGTCGTCAATAATCCAGCTAGGTTTAATTTTACCAATGTAACCGATCCCTGTTTCACGGGTAGTAGTATTTGCAGTAATCCTAATGAGTATTTATTCTGGGATCAAATTCACCCAACTACCGCAGGACATCGCTTAATTGGAAATCTGGCGGCTCAATCATTAGGTGTTCCAGAACCCAGTTTTGTTCCAGGTGTCGCAATTATCGGTCTTTGGGGCGTATCTCAAATCGTTCGCTTTTCCAAACAAAAATCATCTAAATAAAAATCCCGTAGGGGTTTGGTCTCCAAACCCTACCTTTAATACATCTTAGGTATGAATTATTGCAATAGTCTGTAAAGATACATTTTTTTTCAAATCCTTATCGTTAAAATTAGGTTAAGAAAGCATTAATCTAAAATTAAGGCTATGTAAACGGGGGATGAATCCATGTTGCTGCTCGTCATTACCAAACCCATCACCTCTTTGCTTGAATCAGGCATCGTACAAGAGGTTATGGAAAATATACCTTCAATCGTTGAAGAAGTAGCTAAAGCAATACCAACTCAAAAACAAATGGTTGCACATTGGGTTAAAGACGAAACGGGTAAACTGATTTGTCGCTGGAGGAAAGAGTAGAGCGACTTTTTATGACTCAAAATATAGATAACATCAAGAAGACGTGCTACTATTGGCGCGTCTTTATCGTTCTGGGGGTGTAGCGGAAAAACTGAACTATTGGGTGACTGTTGTGATGGATGAAAGTAGTAATATTAATAGTAGAACGACAGAGAAAAGTCGCACAATATGGAGGAAAATAGATGTTACGGGCTATTTTATCAAGTGTCATTATCTTAACACCTTGGCTGATCATGAATCCAGCCACAGCCGAAAATCAAGCCCATTTTAATCAACTCCTAAAAACGGGTGAATGTGCAGGATGCGATTTACGTGGGGCTGATTTAAAAGGCGCACATTTAATCGGTGCAGATTTAAGAAAAGCGAATCTTGAAGGTGCTAACCTCACTGGTGCCAACCTTGAAGGTGCCGACTTAACGGGAGCTAACCTTACAAGTGCTAATTTAAGCCAAGTTTTACTCACTAATGCAAGTTTAAACGATACCACTCTCCATCAAGTTAATTTAACTCAGGCCATGCTCTACGATACTGATGTTACTGGGGCTTCATTAGAGCGACTCAACCTGACAAATGCACAAATTTATAACACTGATATTAGTGTTGGTGGCGAAAAACCAGAGAAATAGAATATTGTGCTGTGATGTCAAACATATCTCACAACCAATGTTTAGGATAAGTTCTATCTTCAGCCAGGTTATTAAACACCACAGCACACGACAGCATAATTAAAGACCCCTCTAAGGTCGGTCGAATTAAAAAACTCCAATTCGGTTGGGTCATCATTACAACTAATGCAATTGCACCTGCTGGCGGATGTAGTGTACCAGTAAGCTGCATCATGCCAATTGCAGTAGAAACCGCTAAACCCATTGCCCAAGGAGACGCACCAAGCCAGTGTAGAACGGTTAGGCTCACAACGGCTGATAAAAGATTACCGCCAATTAAATTACGAGGTTGTGCTAAAGGACTATCGGGTACACCAAAAATCAAGACACTGGTTGCACCAAAAGGGGCCATTAGTAAAGGTGAATTTGTTTTTACAGAAAGATAGGACGTAGCAGCTATGGCTATGAAACTTCCAAACCAAGTCCAAAAAACATAGCGACGATGAGGCCTAGTAACAGGACAAGTGAGAGAACAAGACCGCCATCGACCAAAAAGCTTAAACCAGTAACTTTCCCACTTCAAACGAACTTTTTTGTGATTCAACATTGATAAAGCTTATATTTGATTTAGAAAGGGACTAACTTGTTTCAATAAAGATGTTTTGATTACAATTTTGTATAAATCAATACAAATATCTTTTTCTAAATGTCATTATATCTTAACAATTTAGAAGAAAGCTAATAAAATGTATTTATTGATACAGATTTTTCTAATACTTCTTATCAATTTTTTTTAATCTTCCATTAGATTGATGTCATTTCATCTAATTTTGGTATTGTCGCAGACGGACACAGATGCGCGAGGTCACACCCTGCACAGTTGGGGTTTCTTGCTTTGCAAACCGCCCGACCATGAAAAATGATACTAATTGAATAAGTTTCCCAGTCAGGCTGAGGTAATAAACGCATTAAATCTCGTTCTATTTTGATGGGGTCTGTTTCTTCGGTTAATCCTAAACGTCCACTAAGACGCTTGACATGAGTATCGACTGTCACCCCTTGGATGTTACCGTAAGCATGGGCAGAAACCACATTAGCCGTTTTTCTAGCGACACCAGGCAATGTTAGTAATTGTTCCATCTGTTGCGGAACTTCCCCTGCAAATTCAGTGATTATTTTCTGACAAGCCCCTTGGATATTTTTGGCTTTGTTGCGATAAAATCCAGTAGAACGAATCAGGTTTTGTAGTTCTTCTCTATCGGCATTTGCTAAAGACTCAGCATCAGGAAAACGGGCAAATAAAGCTGGAGTCACTTTATTCACCCGTTCATCAGTACACTGGGCAGAAAGTATCGTTGCAACGAGTAACTGTACTGGAGTTTCGTAGGTCAAGCTACAAGTAGCATCGGGATAAAGGCGTTTTAAAATCAATAAAATTTCTAACGCCCGTTGTTTTGTACTTGCCCCTTTTCTCGTTAGACTCATTTATTGGAAAAGTCCCTGAAAAACCGCTAAGTTGACGGTATCTCGAACAATGAGAAAAACTCCTAAACCTAAGAGCAAAACTAGCCCAGTTTGCATAATGCTTTCTTGGATTTTCATCGGTAGGGGTTTTCCGATAATTCCTTCAATTAAGAGAAAGACTAATTGTCCCCCATCTAAAGCAGGTAAAGGGAGAATGTTCAGAATCGCTAAATTAATGCTAATCAGTGCAGCAAACTGTATTAAATTAGAAATATCGTTACGAGCGATCGCAGCACCATATTCTACAATCTTAACAGGGCCTGCGACTTGTTGTGCATTTTCAGAGAAGTTGCTGACCAATTGCCAAAACCCTTTAACCGTTAAAACTGCAATGCGTTGAAATTCATCCGCACCGAGTACAAATGCTTTGAAAATATTATCAGCTTTGCGTCTGATTTGTTCCCCATTCGGTGATAAAACGACACCAATTTTACCTTTACCGTCGGGGCTAAGTTCTGGAATAACTGTAAAGTTTAATGTTTCTGTACCGCGCTTAATTTCTAAATCTAAAGGTTTTTCGGGTGATTTTTGGATGGTTTCTCTAAGGGAAATTAAAGCGTTTTGTGATGCGTCAAGAGTTTGATTATTGACGGATAAGACAATATCGCCCTCTTTTATCCCTGCTTTAGCTGCTACTGATAATTCTTGTCCCATTACTTGAGGAACTAAGACACCTGGTTGATATTGAATATCTGGATAGCCGACGGTTGCCGCTTGTCCAGTCAAGAGAAAATAGGCAAAGATTAGATTTGCTATGACACCCGCACTAATTACAATTGTTCTGTCTAAAATTGGTCGATTGCGGAGTAAATCTGGGTCATCGGCTGGGATTGGGCTATTCTCGTCATCATCAGGAAAGCCGACATATCCCCCTAAAGGAAAGGCACGAACGGCGTATTCAGTTTCTTTTCCTTGATATTTGGCTAAAACAGGGCCAAAACCAATCGAAAAACGATTAACATGAATACCTTGAAGACGGGCGGCTAAAAAGTGTCCGAGTTCGTGTACAACAATAAGAAGGGCTAAAACTGCGATCGCTGCCAAAACAGACATAATCAATTTATAATAATCGGTAAACTAGCTTACTTCTGACCATTGTAGAGCATCGAATAAAGATACTGCTATTTAAGAAATCTCTCTAGCGACGTGTTTTAACACTTTTAATCCTTTTAAAGAGCCTTGAATTAATCCTAAAGATGCACTGGGTTGTTGTATCATTTTAATCGCCAACGGTATCGGTTGAAGTTGACCATTAGTATTAATTGTTCCTTCTAAATTGGGTAAATTGTGTTGAGCATCATCACTAATTACTCTTAATATAGTGACTTTGATTCCCATCGGTTGCAATACTTCTAGAACAGCGAATCCCTCCATATCCACGACTTCAGCATGATATGTTTTGTATAGATGCTGTTTTTCTGGTGTAGAACAAATAATGCGATCGCTTGTCCAACCTCTAACCAGATTAACATTTTCTGCCACCAACACATCACAATCTCGCCATCTTACCTGATTATTTTCTACATTCCCACACTGTTGATAAACAACAAAATCCCCACGTTGATATTGAGGTGATAAACTTCCAGCTAAACCCATCAATAAAACATGACAGGGAAATTCAACACAAGATTTTAACCATTGTTGCAAAAAAAGTTTTGAAGCAGTATAACCCATCGGAATAGAAACAACGGGTATTTTGCTTACTTGACAGACAGCGCGATATTCAGAACCTTGAGGCACAAAAATGAGATTAAAGTTATTTTGAAAAAGAGTCATAAAAATAAACACAAAGAACCATTATTCTACACCTTCAATTTCCTCATCACTTAAATTGTACAAATCTTGTAATTGATTTAGTTTTTCCTCATCTGCATCCCAAAAACCGCGACCGTTTGCTTCTAATAATCTTCCGACAATATTCCGAAACGCTTCGGGATTAATTTTTCTTAATTTCTCTGCTATCTCTGCATTCAAAGCATAAGTATCCGCAGCTTGATTATAAACCCATTCATCAGTAAAGTTTGCCGTTCCTCCCCAACCGATTAAAGCCGTCATGCGTTGTGATATTTCATAAGCACCTCCCGAACCTTGATTAATCATTGATTCGACCCATTTTGGGTTTAATAATTTAGTACGATATTCTAAACGTAATAAATCTTCTAGCTTTCGTGGTGTCGTATCTTTAGAAAAACTTTCAATAAAATTCGCTGTTACTTTTTTTCCGCTTTGTTTTTCAGCCGCTAATTTTAAACCTCCAGTATTACCGTAGTATTCTTGAATATCCGTCAACCCATATTCTACAGAATCAATTTCTTGGACAATTCTTTCACTGGTTTGTAAAAGTTGATTCAAAATTTCGGGTCTAGCTTTTCCTTTATCTTGTTTCCCATAGCTAAACATATTCCGTTTTTCCCAAGTATTCGCTAATTCTTCTTGAGTATTCCAGTTTCCGTCAACAATTTGGTCATTGACTAGAGAACCAAAATCACCCGCAGGATTAGAAAAAAGTCTAGCTGAAGCATTTTCTACACCCTGTTGTTTTAAAGCTAAATAATGCTTGCGAATAAAATTCATATTTTCAGGTTCATCAACTTCCGCAGCCCGTAAAAATAAATCATCTAGTAAATCAATAATATTAGTAAAAGTATCTCGAAAAATACCCGAAAGATTCGCTAAAATATCGATTCTTGGATGACTCATTTTATTCAATGGTTTAAGTTCATAACGAACAATTCGTCCTGTTCCTTCTTTAATGGGTTCTGCACCAACTAACTCTAATAAAATGCCTAATGATTCACCTTTGGTTTTAATAATATCCAAACCCCATAACATCACGGCTATTGTTTCTGGATAACTCCCTGTTTCATCTAAGTTTTGTTGAATGACTTTTTTAGCAATTTCTTGTCCTCGAAGATAAGCAGCAGGGGAAGGCATTCGATAGGGGTCTAAAGCATGAATATTTCGTCCTGTTGGTAAAACTCCAATCCCATCTCTAAGTAAATCTCCCCCTGGTGCAGGAGGAATATATTCACCATTTAACCCTTTAATTAAATTGGTTATTTCATCTGTATTTTGTTCTAATAACTCTCGAATTTTAATCGCTTCTTTGATTTTTTCAGATGTCCCATTTCTACTTATAATTTCTGAGTCTCGACGGTTAACAATATAATCAATATTATTTTCAGAAATTTCATCAGCAAAATAAGCCTCTAAATATGATTTTAGAGCTTCATTACTTGGAACTTCTCCTAAGGTGTGTAACCCCGATGAAAACAATCTTTGTTCAACGACTTGTAAATACTCATAGACTTTAACAAAATATTGAATGATTGTATTTTTACTAAACAAACGCGCATTTTCTAGATTAAATTCAAGACTATCTTCAAATTGACAATCAACTTCTAAACCAGTATCGACAATTTTTTGACAAATGACATCTCTTAAAGCTAAATTTTTCTCAGGGTCTTCTCTAAACTCGGCAATTAAATCACGTAGCGTCATTAATTCTTTATATAAACCAGCACGTCCATAAGGAGGAACATTATGAGATATTAAGACCCCATATCCACGACGTTTAGCTAAAATAGATTCTGATGGATTATTTGCTGCATAAAGATAAAGATTAGGTAAATTACCTAATAAAATATCCGACCAAGAGTAACCTGTATTACCTAGTGGAGAACCAGGCAACCATTCAACAGTTCCGTGCATTCCAAAATGTACCACAGCATCCGCTTTAAACTCATGTTGTAACCATTTATAAAAAGCCGTATATTGTGGATGTGGAGTTAAATCTTTTTCAAACATTAAGCGCATTGGGTCGCCCGAAAGTCCTAGCGGTGGCTGAACTCCGAGCCAAATATTGCCAAATTGAACACCTCCAATACTAAAATGATCACCAATAGTTTTGATCCCCGTATTTGTTAAAGATTTCCATTGCTTCTCGACACGACTTGTTAATAGATAACCAAGCCATTTTTCTAAAGTTTGTACATTAACTGTATTTTCGTCTAAAATTAGATTCTCGTCTGCTTTTTTAACTTTATCAATAATATCTTCTCCGTCATCAGGAAGATTATCTACTGTATAACCTTCGTTTTTCAAAGCTTGTAAAAACTTAATCAAACTGCGAGGTACATTAAGTAATGCTGCTGTTCCAGTCGCACCATAACCAGGGGGAAAACCATATAAAATTATGGCAATCTTACGTTCTGAATGTGGTGTTTTTCTGAGATTAATCCAATGATGTAAACGTCCAGTTAAACGTTTAACTCGTTCTGGAATTAAGTAAATATTTTCACCAACTAAACCCCCAATAGGAATCGTATCTATTGCCCCATCTAATTCGGGTAAAGCATATAAAACAACACTTTGTAAACCTCCGATTCCTTGTCTTGTCCAAGAATGTATATCTTGTATTAATAAAGGGGCCGCAATTAAATAGGGAATATTTTTAGCCGATAAAATTCGTTTAGCGACTTCGACTTGTCTTCCTGCTTCCATAGAACCCGCAGGGCCACCGACTAAAGGAAAACCAATGGTAGAGACAATCGCATCAATTTCTATAGCTTCATCTGATAATGAAGGAGTTTCGATAGTACCATTTTTTCGCTGTTGTGCTTCATGAGAAGTTGTCAACCAATCTCTAACAATGACATGACCTTCCACACCATTAATAAATATTGGAACAGGTATCAAATTTTCTACTTCAAAGTAGCGAATCAGTTGATGAATATAAGGTTGTTTTGAAATAACGTGTTTACGATAGAGTAAAATTCCAATAATCGGTTTATCTACAATTGATTTCTGACTTTTATACCAGTTTAGATAATCACGCGGTGAAGTAAAATATCCCTGATAGTCAGGATGGAGTAAACCTTTATTCGGTGTTTCAATTGGCGGAGGAATATCAGCAATTGATAAATCTAAATATTTCTGGGCAATTGTCCAACACATCGCCGCAACATTTTCCGTTCCTCCAGCATTCCAATAACCATAAATAATTAACCAGTTGCGTAAATCTTGTACTTTTTTTGCGGGAATTAATTTTAAAAGTTTCGGCCCTGTTTTGAGAAAACTTAAATAACCTGCTAATTTATCTTCTTCTTTCCCACTCGAAAACTTACTTAAGATAAATTGGATTGGTTTTGGCATCCCTTGCGGTTTATCTCCAATCACAAATTTACCCAACTGAGTTAAACTCATTAATTCTAAAGCAGATTCAAAAATAAGACGAATTGGTATTTTTTGAACTCGCTCACGTAGCCACATCACTTGAGCATAATCAAAAATGAGACTGGCAAAAAAAACATCAGCATTATTTAAGGCATCTTCAACAAGTTCTGGATGAGTTGTTAAAATACGATCGCTAAATACTTTAACATCCAAACCCTCACAGCGAGACATTGCTAAGGTGGCTGCTTGTCGATATAAATCTGTATTAAAGGTTTCAAAACCAGTAATTAAAACGATGCTTTTCATCCTAGAAAACTTAAGACAATGAGTTTAAACTTTACTGACCATTCTAACGTTACTTGATTAAATTAGCTTATACATATCCGTAGATGTATATCGATTAAATCAAGTCTTTCTCTTAAAAATTAAAACAATTAAAATTTAGGCAAATGTTCCGCCGTTCCATCCCCACATTGCTCTTTCAGCATCAGCAAACTCCAGATAAATCCGATTTTTAGGAACGCCTAAATGTTTTTCTACTGTTTGACAAAAATCTTGACTCATCGCTTTAGTGATGTCTGGAGTCATACGACCGATACTCTTAATTTCAATATAACAAACAGCTTCAAAAGTTCCGCCAAAAGTCATCTTAATCTCTGGTTCAAAAGAAGTCATGACATAAGATTCAGGTTTACCCAGATGTTGCGCTAATTTACTCGATAAACTGGTTAAAAGTGTTTCTACAGCTTCAGATGAAGGAGTTTTGACGGAGGATTGAACTTTAATTAATGGCATATTAAACGATGAGCGATGGATATTCCCTATTTTATACACTTCAACAATCAAACTGTGTCAAGATGGAGTCTATACAGTTCTCTGTACCATAACTTATCTATGCACACGTGGCAGAACGTTGGGATAACCCCACGAATGAAAGTAGGAATCAAGATCTAATGTCGCGTCGAATTATTGGTTTAACGGGAGGAATAGCTACAGGAAAATCAACTGTATCTCGTTTTTTAGCCGATACTTATCATATTCCGATTATCGATGCAGATTTACTGGCTAGAGATGCTGTAACGATAGGCTCACCCCTCCTCACGCAAATTTGTTTAAGATATGGTGATTCTATCTTATTGCCTGATGGCACACTCAACCGAAAAAAGTTAGGAGAAATTATCTTTAGTCAGCCGAACGAGAAAACATGGCTAGAAAATCAGATTCATCCCTATGTCAGACATCAAATTCAAAGCATACTTGATGAAACGAATGAACCTATGATCATGATCGTGATTCCTTTGCTATTTGAAGCCAAAATGACTGATTTAGTCACAGAAATATGGGTGGTTTACTGTTCTTACAACGAGCAGATTAAACGCTTAGTAGAACGCGATCGCATTACCCCCGCTCAAGCAATTATCCGAATTCAAAATCAATGGCCAATTGAAGAAAAAATAGCCTTAGCTGATGTGATTTTAGAGAATTCATCGACTCCAGAGCAATTATTTAAGCAAATTGAGTTGCATTTCTCCAGAATCTAAAACTATGGTAAACAGTATCATTTTTGTCAATCAAACTTTACAAACTTTAAAAAATTGAGTAAAATTTATAGTAAGCGAATCACCAAGACGCGGAAGGTTTTGGTATCTCCCGATTGGATTTGCTTGAGTTCTCCTACAACAGCAGCCTCGTTCAACCGAGGTTTTTTTTTATTGTTCTTGATAAGAGTGACACAAATCACTGGAGAAATACTAAAAATTAAAGATAATAGCCATTAAATCCACTGGAAAGTTAAAACATGGCTAATTGTCCGAATTGTGGTTCTGACCATATTCAATTAAAGCGAGAAACAAATGTTAACTGGGGTCGTGCTGTTGCGGGTTACGCTTTATTCGGTATCGTCGGCGGTGCGGTTGGTGCCGTCACTGGAGAAGATAGAAACGTTAATGCTTGCCTTGATTGTGGGACAAGTTGGAACGCTCAAGATTTGCACAAAATGAAGGAAATTATCAAGAAATTGACTTTTAGAAAGATTAATCTAGCAATTGAAGAAGACAGGCAGTATCTAAATGATTTTATGACGGAACTCGGGCCCTATATTGACTCAATTTCTAAGGCTGAAGAACAAGCGACGCAGATTGTTAAAAAAGCAGAAAAAGAAGGTGTTGATATGACATCCAATGGTTGTTCTTATGGATGCACTACTTTTTTAGTTGTGTTTATGGGTGGGTTATTTTCGGGGACTGAAGTTGGGGCTGGGCTTCTTTTTGGAGTATCTTTTGTGGCTATGGCGATCGCATGGGCTTATGGAAAATCTCAAGATGTAGCAAACAGTGAATCCGTTCCTCAAAAAATTCAAGTAGCCAAGAAAGAAGCCGAGAAACTAAGAAGACAAGCCGAAATCGACTTCGAGTATAGGGTCAAAGATTTTGTGGCGAGACATCCTTGATTAGAATAGCAATATGATTACAGTAACAGGAGGCAGTGAAGATGACAGAAAGCCAAAGATTTTACGAATTATTTAGAAAAGTAGCATCCCTTGAAAAACGAATCAGTAGGCTTGAAGATGGTCAGCAACAGTTAAATGATATCGTTGATCCCCAAGGATGGATTGGCGAGGCATTTAAGCTAACTGAAGAGGATTTAGATAAAATCAAAGGTCAGATAGAATCCCTGCAGACTGAAGTGAATGGAAAGCTTGATACTATCCTAAGTCATTTAACAGGATTGAATTAATGGATAAAAGATTCTCTGGATTTTAGAACTTAAATTGTCCTTTGCGAGTGAAAAACAAAGGACAACTTGTAAGTTATCTTATGGATGGAGATAAAACGCGACGCCTAAAACCGCATAGAGTATCAGAAGTAGCAAACCTTCTAACCAATTTGATTGACCATCAGAACTAATTGAATTTGTGACAACAACCGCCGCCCCTGCTGCAAACATCCCAAACAGGTTAAACTCTAATGTTAGATGTTGATTGAATAGTGGGCTAATCAGTACCAAAATCGGTGTAATTAACAATACTATCTGTAGTGTAGAACCGATCGCCACAGATACAGATAATTCCATCTGATTTTTGAGGGATGAAGTAATACAAGTTAGATATTCCACAAAACCACCGAATAAAGGCAGTAGAATAACCCCTGTAAACAGTTCGGTTAAATAGAACACTTTAACGGTTTCTTCAAGACTACCCACCAGAATCTCTGAAACAAAAACTAAAACAACTGTGCATCCGAGTAAGGTCGCAACTTGTTTAATCGTATCTTTGCTGTCATGGTGTTCTTTCTTTTCCTTTTCTAAAACTTCTTCGACAATTTCCGCAGATATAGTAGTCAGAGGAAATTTAGCAGAGAAAAAGACACTAAAGCCATAAAAAACAAGCAACAGGATTGAAGCAACAACCGAAAACTCTTGAATCGTAGAGCCAGTTAAACCAACCGAGGTAAATTGAATGGCACTAGGCGTAAGTAGGACTAAAAGAGCGAGCAATAAAGCAGAGGCATTTAAACGGGCAATTTTCGGCTCAAACACCTGTTCTTTATACTTTATTCCCCCTAAAAACATCGCTAAACCCAAACCGAGTAGCATATTTGCAATAATCGCCCCTAAGATACTCGCTTTAACCACTTCAATTAATCCAGATCTTAAAGCAACGATCGATACGACCATTTCAGTTAAGTTACCAAATGTTGCATTGAGTAAACCGCCGAAAGTTGGCCCAATGACGTCCGCTATTCCCTCAGTCGATTCCGCAATCAACGCCGCCAATGGTACAATCCCCAAAGCAGCGAACACAAAGGTTAAGGCGGAAGGAAACTTAAACCATTCAGCCGCGATCGCTAATGGGATAAAAACGAGCATCCCTAACAGAATTTTTTTCTGAGTTGTCATGTAGCTCATGATTGAGTTTATGAAATTTCCTTTAAAAGATAGCAGGAATTCACAGTTTTACATCCACATCATCATTACTTTTGAAAGCCTTAACCAAAACGTCCATTAATATAGGCTTCTGCTTCTTGAGTCCTGGGGACTTTGAAGATTTCTTCAGTTGGACTAAACTCAACTAATCGACCGCGACGTTTGCCATGTTCGTCCGTTTCTGTATTGAAAAATCCTGTCCAATCGGAGACTCTTGACGCTTGCTGCATATTATGCGTCACCATAATAATCGTATAATGTTCCTTCAATTCTAAGCACAGTTCTTCAATTTGACGGGTTGAAATCGGATCGAGCGCAGAACAAGGTTTATCCATTAATAGGACATCAGGTTTCATGGCGATCGCACGTGCTATACAAAGTCGTTGCTGTTGTCCACCCGATAAAGCCGTTCCTTTAGCTTTTAGTTTATCCTTAACCTCATCCCAAATTGCAGCGCGTCGTAGAGAACTTTCGACTAACTCATCAATATTACCCTTATACCCATTAGCCACAGGTGCATAAGCAATATTGCCATAGATTGATTTTGGAAAAGGATTTGGTCTTTGGAAAACCATCCCGATTTGCTTTCGGAGTTTAACAGAATTGATCTTAGAATCGTAAATATTGCGATCGTGGTAGACCAGTTTTCCCTCTACTCTAGCACCAGGGATCAGATCATTCATCCGATTAAAGCAACGGAGTAACGTACTTTTACCACATCCTGACGGCCCAATAAAAGCAATAATTTGATTCTTCGGAATTTTTAGATAGACTTCCTGAAGGGCTAACAGTTGCGAATAGTATACCTTCACCCCTTCAAGCGTAAATACAGCGCGATCTTGTTGAGTCATCGTGTGTTCTCCTTGTCAATTTAATGTGAAAAACGTTGTCGAATATAAATTGCCGTTCCATTGAGTGCCAAAATTAAAAGCAACAAAACGATAATGGTTGCGGCGGCGGCGTTAGCAAAACCAGGTTCAGGACGGGTAATATAGCTATAAATTTGAATCGGTAAAGCCATAAAACGATTAAACAACCCTGGGTTAAAAGTGAGAAAACTGACCGCACCGACGACAATCAAACTAGCAGCATCCCCAATTGCACGAGAAACCGAAATAATGACACCTGTCAGAATCCCTGGAACAGCATAAGGGATAACATGATGTCTAATCGTGTTCCATTTAGTGACCCCTAAACCAAAAGCCGCGTGTCTGAGGGAATCTGGAACAGCGCGAATCGCCTCACGAGAAGTCACAATAATCACAGGTAAAGACAGTAAGGCTAAAGTTAAAGCCCCTGAAATCAGAGTCGGGCCGAAACCGAGGAAATAGTTAAAAACACTTAAACCGAGTAATCCATAGACAATCGAAGGAACACCCGCGAGATTACTGATATTGACTTCAATCAGGGATGTCCACCAAGTTTTTGGGGCATATTCTTCGAGATAAATCGCCGTTCCGACACCGATAGGGACAGCCGTTAGGATCACGATAATACCTAAAAGCATACTTCCAATCAAAGCAGGAGCAATCCCGCCGACTTCAGGAAAACGCGAGGGGGTTTCTGTAATAAAACCAAGGGTCAAAAATCGGGCTAATCCCACTCGTAAAACGTCAAACAGCAGCAAAGCGAGGACAAATAACCCAGTGAGTAAGCCCAGTAAAAATAGTTTTTCAAAGATTTTGCCGACTCTTTCTCGCTGTTCGATATTGTCGGTAAATCTATCCGCAGTATCTAAATTTTGTCTATTACTAATGGTCATAATGATTCCAAACGAAAATTTTAGTCGTATTTTTCTTTAAAGCGACGAGCAATCCAATAACTAACCAGATTTAAAGTCAAAGTCAGCACGAATAAAACGGCCCCGACGGCATATAAAGTTTTAAAATTCAGGCTCCCGCGTGGACTATCCCCCCCTGAAATTTGCGCCATGTATGCAGTCATCGTTGCGATCGCTTCAAAGGGGTTGAGGGTTATTCTCGGTTGTAGTCCCGCAGCAATTACTACCGTCATCGTTTCATAGCAGTTTTCAATTGGATGGAATATAATAACAGCAATGAGTAAACCAGCC